>Ga0302300_1000719_pt1 | contig 21572 bp, 12 predicted proteins | sample III_Palsa_E1_1_FD_198756 | JGI IMG/M metagenome (GOLD analysis project Ga0302300, IMG submission 198756) | Peat permafrost microbial communities from Stordalen Mire near Abisko, Sweden - III_Palsa_E1_1 | ecosystem: Environmental > Terrestrial > Soil > Palsa > Peat permafrost | place: Sweden... | reverse complement strand
TCTTCTCTTCCTTTCCTTTCCTTTCCTTTCCTTTCCTTTCCTTTCCTTTCCTTTCCTTTCCTTTCCTTTCCTTTCCTTTCCTTTCCTTTCCTTTCCTTTCCTCTCTCTCTTAATATTTTATATTGTAATTCTTTATCATTGAGACAACAATTGCAATTATTGCAATATAGGTAAATAACTTAATTGTTCCAACCAACCACTTTTTACTTGTCAAATAAGTAAAAACTATACAAGTTTGCTTGTTTCATGTATTTTATTTTCTTTGTTGATAATACAAACAAATATACATATGTCCTCATATACATTTATTTCCCAATGTTTGTAATCTATGTTTAATATTTTTAACTCATGTTTAATGTTTTTAATCCATGTTTGTAATTCATATGTAATTTATATTATTTCTTCTTCATTGAAGATGTGTAAGATGGGTAGGATGGTAATCTACCAGGTAAATACATAGAATTAGAATTAGAATTAGAATTAGAGTTGGAACCAAGGTTGGAATTCAGGTTAGGACCAAGGTTGGAACCAGAGTTTGAATTGGACATACGAATGTCAGCTGGGTCGGGGATGAAAGGAGGAACATAAGATGAGGTAGGAAGGGAGGAAGAGGAGTTGGATGGTATGTTATGATGGTTGGAAACTTGACGACTGTTATTTCTAAACAATTTATCTTTAGTACCAGTTGATTGTGAACGAGATGGTTGAGATGAGTCTTGTATACTTACTTGTCTAGATGAGGTTCTAGTGGGTAACATGGAAATTATGCTAGAGAGAGCATTATAAATGTTATTGGCTTTCAAAACGAAACGTACAGACGATAAATTAATAGAAGTTCTATCACTAATAGTGTTTGTTTGTAATAAACCAAAATATGTAGCCTGGATTAAACCAAATGCTACACCAATAACCTTTGTTCTTGTTTCTTCTGTCATATTGCGAAGATGAGAACGAGTTTGAGCAAATACCTCAACCATCTTCTTCATTGCATCGGAAAACTCCACATCAGACTGAATTCGGGCATCATACAGGGTAAATACAATACTTAACAACAGATGACAATGTTTAAAACATACCTCCTGTAAGGCAGTCTTTTGTGGTGAATCACCAATACATTCAACTGTTGTCAAACAGAACACAAAGAAGTCAAAAGTTTGTTGCAAGAATAAATAAGAGAACATCGAATAGTTATTCTTATGACTAATCTCACTCTCCCTCTCATTGTCATTATTATTATTGTTATTATTGTTATTACCACTACCATTTGAATTAATATTACCATTATGATTATGATTATGATTATGATTATGATTATGATAACCATTACTACCATTGAGATTGTCAAAATGTGACTGATAGTGGTGTATATTGGGTGATGTCATCATGGCAGGAGATGTATTAGACATTGGTGTATTAGACATTGGTGTATTAGACATTGGTGTACCAGATAGAGGAATATTGGAGTAAGGTATATTAGAGTAAGGAATATTGGATTGTAATGTACCATGAGATGAAGAGGGTGTAGAAGGTGGAGACAAGCCTGTAGTCATAATATCACCAGTACGATGAACATCATTGAACGTCATATTATTAAAGAATGCATCAATGGTATTGCTAGCATTACTGGCTACTGTTGATGATGAGGATGGTTGAGATGATGCAGGGTGGGCAGTTGTAGATGTTGACATCACCTCGAAAAGTGGATAGTATGCTCGAATACAAACGATTAAAGAAGAATAAATAACACTATCTGGACATTTAACCCTATGAAAACAAGTAATAAGTTCGTCAAGGAACGCAGTCACCAAACTGAAGTTCTTCTGAATTTGGAGTAATGATTCAACACTACTATCATTACTATTACAAGACAGAAAGATTTGTGTTAAACATCTATTAAACTTGAGCTTTGCTTCACATAAAACAGCTAGTGTAGACTGGGCATTGGCATCTGACAATTTAGCGTCTGACATGCTATTACCACTCCCCCCACTCCCCATTCCACTTCCTCCCCCTCCTCCTCCTCCCCCACCGCCATTACTAGCCCATCCACCGTTACCACCAGTACCAACACCACCAAACATACATGTTGATGTCAGTGACTGTGGGGTACTCAAATTTAGAGTTTGCGACATTTCGAATATTTATTTTACATGTTAAAAAAATTATGTTAATTGTTATTAAATAAGGTAAAATTTACTTATCCAATAAGTATAAAACATATCCACAACCATCCCTCCTCCCTCACCCTCTCTCCCTCCCTCTCTCTTATCTTCTTTTCTCTCTCCCTCTTCTCCCTCCCTCTTTTCTCTCTCATTGTCTACACCTGTCTTCCATCATTGTGATAATTATAAATTCTGTCAGAAATACATATTGTATATTAAAATCATAACTTATATACTTTACATTCTTTACTGTGATAAAAATACCATAATAAATAACATATACATATACTATATTATATTATAGTATTACAACTTACAGGTAAATTATAACAAGTGTTACAAATACTAACATAAATTATGACTTTGTAGTATCTTCTCCCTCCCTTCCCCTCCCTTCCCACCACCACCACCAACACATTACTTTCAACACATACAATAGTTTATCCACTCACCATTATTATCATTCACCAAACAATTTGGTGAGTATTTAATATAAATTAGTTTGTATTATTATGTTTACAATATGTTATTGTTTTAACACATTTTAACATGTTTATTACATTTTAACATGTTTACTACATTTTAACATGTTTATTACATTTTAACATGTTTAATATAAATATATGTTGTTGGGATAAGGGAAAGGGAAAGAGGAGGGGGAGAGAAGAGAGGAGGAGGAGAGAGAAAAGGACGGTGGATAATATAAATTACTGATAATATTACATTATGACAACAGGTGTGTATGTTTACAAAATGTCAAGTAGCTATTATGTTTTGCAATTGCATAATTTTGGTTGTCACCAAAATTTGAGTGTAACGTTGGTAGATGACGTTCATAATAGGAGAGTATGTTTAGAGGGCAATTCTGGGTGTGGTAAATCTACAGTGTTGGAGTCTGTCTTATTTGTTCTGACAGAAAATCATGCAGTTAAGTTTTTACCTTGGTCCAACAAAGGTGCAGTTTGGGTATGCCTTGCTTATTATGATAATGACAATAATTTGAAGTGGATGATAAAAAGAGGAAGACGACCTAATGTACTTGAAGTAACTGAAGGTGGTTATGTGTACCAAAAAGAGGTTGCTGAAGGTTGGATTGAGAGGAAATTTGGTTCGAAGCTACTGCTTAACAGTATATGTCTTTTTTCTCAATTGGATGGATGGGGGTTATTATCTTCTACATCAAAGAAGGATAAAAATACATTGTTAGAAGAAGTATTGACTGACGATACTCGTATTGTATATGAAACTCGTTTAAATAAACTAAGAATTATGCAACAAGCACACAGTACTACTACTACACAGTTACAGCATGATATGGTGCGTCTTGAACGTGAATTAAAAGTCTTGTCTACTGACATTGATAGTATACAAGTTCAAGACTTTCACACATGTCCTGAGTGGCAACTATTCCTTGATTATGTTAATGGTACATCAGCTGATGATAACAACAATATTAATGGTACTTCCGATAATTTTACACAGTGGTTAGTCCAGATCTGGTATCCAGATACCATTGGTAAACTAATTAGTGATAAGTCAACATTGGAATCGGAACTTAAGGCTGAAGTACAAAAAATACATGATGACCAAACGAGGACTGTAGATCAAGCTAAAAATAAGTGTTATTGTGATATGGTGGATATCGATAAAAATATAGCCATGAATGAACAGGATGTAATTGCACAGTTGGATATTACTAAGTATGATAGTCAAAAATGCAGTATTAATAATACACTATTAGCTATAACCAAGGAACAACAAGAGTGTAAGAGACAACTTGATAAACAGTCATCATCAAATATTACATACCAACAACGACAACAAACTTTAGTGTCCAAACATGAAATCAAGTTGGTTACCATAACCAAAGACATTAACAATAAACAACAATTGTTGTTACACCAACAATCATTAATCATTGATCATGATACTGTTGAGGATGAAAAGTTATTTGCCAAACAGCTTGTGTACTTGGGTAAACCGATAACAATTATATTTAACGAGATTGGCCTTGATGCTACTAAATACAAGGATGAATTTAACACTCTTCTACCTACTAACAAACAAATTCAAGCTTACAAGATTAAACAGTTACTGGATCGTTATCGTAAGTACAACTTACCAAAGGTTGACTATACCAGTGCTGCATTCTTAGCTTCCTGTCCACACTGTGATAACAGAATATTGGTTGATAAAGATGTTGTTAAGATCTGGCCTCCTTCACCTTCACCTTCACTTTTAACTACTTCATCTACTACTAATAAGGGTAATAAAGATAATGATGTTAATGATGAAGATGATAGACATGATTGTAATCATGAGTTGGCAACTAAGCAACAGAGATTATATTGTGAACAGTTGACTCATTATGAGTCAGAATATGTTCAATACTCGGGCGTCGATTTGTCAACTATGGTCTTCACAACGGGTAATAAAATGGTTGAGTTGGATGTTAAGGAACAAATTCGCAAAGTAGTACCTGATAAGTTTAACTCCATTAAACAGTTTGTGTTAAGTAAACATTCACTACCTTATGATGATAATGTTGAACCAAGTCCATCATTGTTGGCTGTCAAGAAGTCAAGAGATGCAAAAATTGTGTGTGAAACGTTAATTAAGGAAATAACATTATTACGACAGCAACTGGATTCGGATAAGAGTGAGTTTATCACTGACAATGAACATTATGCGGAATTGGTTCAGCAGTGTAATAAACAAATAATAATGTTGAAGCAACAATTGGTTGATTATGACACACGTATTTTGGAGGTCAACATGACATTACTCAAGTTACAAGATGAGTCACAAACAGATATTGTAATGAATAAGGTTCAAACGCTCAGAAACCAAATAGAAACACTTAAACAACAAAAAGCAAATGTAGCTAAAGATTACAAGAAGCAATTGGATACCATCACTTGTGATAACAAGGCTAAACAAACATTGTTGGAAACCAATATTAAAAATAAGGTAGCTGTTATTACCAAACAGATCAATGAAACTAAATTGTATTACCAAAGTATTAGTACATGGTACCAAACATGGTTCACTTACAACAATAAATGGGACCAATATGATACTATTAATGGTACATACCAACAGTGTATAAATGAATATCAACAATGTATTCAAGACCAAGATGAATTGGTTGCCATCGAGAATGTTTTAAACCAATGTCATAATTGGCTACTCCAACAGAAGTTAGATGATATTAATAATATTATTAATACTGCACTCCAATCTTTCTTCCCTCAATGTCAATGTGTATTTACATGTTTAAAACAATTGAAGTCACGAGATAACCAGTTACGGGCTGAGGTCGGTGTTAAGATCACATTAGATCAAGATCATAGTAGTTACGAAGTCAAGTTAACCGACTTATCTGGTGGTCAACAGGCTCGTGTACAAGCTGCCTGCTTGGCTGCCTGGTGTCAACTTACTTCCTGGCCCATCATTATGTTAGATGAAAGTTTGGCCTTCCTTCCTTCTGATCAACGTCAAGATATCCTTGAAACTCTTGTATCCTTATGTCCAAACAAGATCTTCATTGTTGTTAACCATGACAGTGTATCTAGCCATTATGACACCTGTATTAGTCTCGATTAAATTCTTCCCCCCCCCCTTCACCAATTCACTCATCCACTAATCCACTTATCCACTTATCCACATTATTATCATCAAATACAAATTAACACAACCCATGTTGTGTTTACCATTTTCTTGTTCCTACTAAATAACAACAATATTACATAAAAGTATTTGGTGTTTTACACCTACAGTAATTAATAATATCCAAGATATTATTATACCTTATTTTATTTTTTAGTATACACATATTATTTACATATATTTTAAATAGTGTAAATGTTAAAATAATAAATATTAGATATTAAATACTATTAACTATTGTTAATGGTATAACTTATTGTAATAATATTTATTGCATTACTAGTAAATATATATATATATATTATTGTAATATATTTTAATATGTATATAATAGTAAATTATTCAATATAGATATATTAGTATTTATATTAATGACATCAAATATCTCCAAGATGTTTATATATTTAAATATTGTAGATGGAGGAAGGGGAGGGAGAGAGGGAGAGAGGGAGAAGGGGGAAGGGGGGAAAGGGGGGATATTTATAGTTAATATATTTTAATACTTTTTGACCATTAAAGCACTTTACAATATCTATACTATTTATATAAATAGTGTAACCCTAATTATTAAATTTTAGGTAAATAAATAAAACAAGTAGATTAATGTGTAGTAGAGTGTAATTACCAATATAAAAAATGGTAATTACAAACATAACTTACAGTAAGAAATACATAATATTGGTGGTAGTTGGATACACCAATATTATGTATTTGTACTAGTATAAATAAAAAAAGTATATACATGATTACAATTAGTAATTATTCGTAATTGTAACAATATGAGCAAAATCACATAAAATTGTAATGAGCGACAAGCAGAGGCAACTCACCACAAATATCATGTAATCATTAGTATATATTACTACAAAATATTACGTGGTAATACTTTGTAGATGGATGTGTTTAACACATCTCATCCCATAGTTAAGTTGTCACTTCATTTCCTACTTCAAAACAAACAAGGTAAGGTAAAATATTTAAATACACATGTTAATGTGTGATATTAATATCTGTAAGATGTATATATATGTATATTTTGTTGCTTTAATATGTTACAATAACATATTTGTAATGTTGATCTAGTCTTGTATAGTTTTTGATGTTGTTTACAACACACATGTACAAATATATACATATATAATTAATACAATAGACTTTTACTCATTCAAAATATGCATATGCATACTTTTAACATGAAGATATATGTCATCTACAATAATATAACAATATGTAAATGAGATAAAAACTGTGTAAAAAAATGCATGTGTATTTTTGTTATCATCCCATTTTCTACATATTGAGTAGTAAATTACAAATGTACTAATTGTTACAAGTTTAACTTGTAAAGTAGTATAAATACTGGTTGAAGTGATGTGTTACATATAAGATCTGGTATCATACCAGACGTGTGTGAGTTTTTACACCTCTTGAACATTAGGAGATCGACGAACTTCAAGTTTGTCATTAGCTTCAAGATAACCAGCTCGTACCAAAAGGTAAATTCTCTGCAGAATATTTAGCTGTGCATCAGGTGCAGAGTACAAATAACCATACTCATCACTAACTTCACTAACCACATCACACACTGGAGTATAAACATCCGGTGTTGACATCAAAATATGGTGAACGATAACACTAATTGCGATTAGACCATTAGGACCAAGTGGTTGAATGTAATCACCCTTTTTCAGACCCACATCAATAGCATCATTAATCTGCGCATCGGTATATGCGAGAATATTGTGACCACCTCGATTTAGAGATTGACTGTAGGCAGAGCTGTACCCTGCCACATGATTAACAAGCGCCTGTCGTGACAGTCCGACCCCATCACCAAGCTCGTTAAGTGTCGTGTCAATGAGATCAATCAAATCCATACTTTTTTGTTTTTAGTGTTCAAAATAACAATTTACAAAAATAATAGATATCAATAAAAAGGATAGAAAAGATAAAGGGAAATATTTTTCCTCCAGTAAATTATTACTTAAATAGATCAGTCTTATTATTACCACAACATTGTAATGTTTTCTTACTCTACAAATTAAATTTGTAAACATATATTAGTATACGTATGAATTTTGGTTATAATATTCTATTAATAGACAAATTGTAAGCCATATCATTATTATTCTACTTATTAAAGTTTCGGTTTCTAACTATAATTTGTATTTATGTTAGGGAAGAAATAGAGAGAGGGATGAAGGGAGGAAGAAAGAATATAAATTAAAAAAGAAGAACAATTGTAAATTTAATTATATACCACAGGCAATCGCATGAAATCTGTGTAGGCAAAACCAACCACAATGATTATGTATCCATACACATATAATCTGTTAATACAATTAGGTATAGGTATTTACATGATCATTGTGGTTGGTTTTGCCTAGTGCAGATTTGCTGCTTGTGAGATTAAGTCTTACGGAAGGCTTACATGAATATTGCGTAATTATTTTAGTATATGGTGTTCGATAAGAAAAGATAGAGAGAAACAATAAAGATAAGATAGTGTTGAGAGGAAATGGAAGAGACTATTTGGGTGAAGTGAAACACATGTATTTATTGTTTTATTGGTAATTGTAAAATTAATCGGCTAATGTTGATCTATTTGGAGATAAAAAGACTTTAACTATGATCATGTTACTACTACGATAATTGTTAATATAATTTATATTTATCATCGTAACTGTTATTGTAGTATATGCTAGTTTGAACACCTCCTACTTCTCATCTCCTTTCCCTCACATACACACTTAAAGTGTTTATTATTAAAATAATTACTAGACATTTTAACAATAATGTATTAATATGCGGATACCCAAAAATTTGGTACATTTTGTTGTAGTTGGTAACTGTTATAAATTTTAACCATAAATTGTGTATACTTATAATATCGACAGGACGTATGTGGGTGTGTATGTGCATTAATAATATTAACACGGTTAATATTATAATATTTATATCGTTAATATATTTATATTGTATATACTATTTAATCTTGTTGTTAATAAGTTTGTATGTTAAAATAATATCTCCCTTATCTGGTTGTTAATGTATAACATTATAAAGTATGTTGTTAATTATAAACTCATTTAGTATGATAATATCATACCAGTATATATATGTATATATGTTACTTGTTACCATTTTTTATATTTGTAGTATAATATCTTTTTGGTTACCCAAATCATAATAACATATTATATGTTATTAATGATACCCATTATTTTAACATTAATGTTATTAACACAATAACGTTTTTGAACACAATATTAACCATTTATATATTTTATATAGTTAGATATTATTTATACTACTAACAATATAATCTAACAGTATATAATTTATAATTTACAAACTTGGTTTGTAATTACATCCATCCTTCTCTCTTTTTCTCTTCCACCCTATTCATCCTCTTCTTTTTCCTATCTTTATTATCCTTGTTACTATCAATCAATCAACTAATGTAATGTTAGGAGATAGACGAACCTCAATTGTAACTGTGTTAATATGTATGTGAATATTGTTATCCATGTTTATATTACTCATTACCTCTCTAATTTCAATGTAACCACACATTTCCATTTGTATTATAGTTCTCATTATATTTAAATCGATATATGAACCATGATATGTGTGTTGATTTGTATTTATAATATTATTTATAATATCATCAACAGACTTAAATGTGTAACCCATCATTGACAAAATAGGTTTAATATATGTGGTAATACCAATTGGTGAATTATGGTTAATAAGTGGTTGAAATAGAATATCGTTCCTTAACATATTATCTATCTCATCATTAACATCCATTGGTATAATATTAGTCTTAATATACATACTCCCGTAGTCTTTATCCTTCTTATCTCTCTTACCACCCCCATTTCTACTTTTGTTGATAACCTCTGTGATAATTTGTTCTCGTAATAATCCTACACCTAAACTTTGACTGGTAATTACATCTATTATATATTGTTTGATACTCATGTATGTGTTTTTATACTTATTTATTCTTTATTATTTGTATTTTATTATTTGTACTTTATTTAATAATATACATATATCTACTAGATTCTAATTTGTATTAACCTTTACTATCTCAACAACAATATATACATATTTTAAATAGTTAGATATCCAAACTGCAATTCGGCGTTTGAGTAAAATAAAAATTTCATATAAACGCCGAATTGCAGTTTGGATTATACATAAATTTATGTATACAATATATATACACACACATACAGTAAAATATCTGGAAAATTCAAACTGTGAATCATCAATGTTTGAGTGATTTTAACTTTACATGAACATTGTTGACAACAAATTTATAACATAAAAAATATAAACAACAGATATTGTAAACATACATATATATTTTTAGTATAATACATTCACCAATAATACATACATTATATGTGTTAACCATAATAATATTTATTTCCACCCATAATTTTAGATGATGTAACATTTATGTTTTTACATGTTATTAATACCAAAATATGTTATTTGGATATAGTAATATTTATAAATGATGTATAGTTTAATACTTTTGACTGGTAAGATAATATTATAATATTTTTATATGTTAGGTATAAATTGGTAAATTAGGTATATTGTTGTATAGAATAACATAATTACCAGTATAAATATTATTAGTTATAAACATATGTCACATCAATAAACACATAATATTGATGGTTAATTGGATACACCAATATTATATATTTATACATATATAAACTTCATGTGGTATGTAAAAATACAAATAAAAACTACATGAAGTTTATATATTTAATCACTAATATCTACATATTATGTAATTACACATACACCATCTACGAACCAGACTATTGCAGATATGTTCAACACCACAGGGTTTGCTCAAACACAAATAACTATTAATATTCTTTGCTATCTGTGTGATTATCTTTATTATTTATATAATAACTATGAATTGTATTGTTATGATTCATAGTACATATAATTATCATGAAATAGTTACTGTGAACTAATTACTATAATGGTATGTTTGTAATTAAGTGTTTGTATCACAATAGATTAAAGTAAATAAATACAAAGACGTGAATTCGCAAACCCGCATACTGCGCCAAACAACAAATGACTAATATACCAACTCGTATAAAGTTGTGAATATAGCAAATATTGTTTAATTAAATAATAGTAAATATAATAAACGTTTATAATATTACATTGTACCAACATTAATAAATAATTATTACTATAATGTACATTGTAATATTATCAGTATATCTACATAATATTTGTGGTTGATTTTTTCACACAGATATTATGTAATTACATTCAATAAACAGGTAATTACATCTAATAAACAGGTAATTACATCTAATAAACAGGTAATTACATAATATTTGTGTATACAATCAAACACAAATATTATGTTGATATACAAGCATAAATAAGTTATTGTTGATGTATTTTATTACCAGAATATTTATATTATATTTGTAGATAGTTGGTTAGCGTATCTCATCTCATAGTTATTTCCGTAGGATAACTGTCACTTCATCTCATGGCTCAGCTGTCACTTAAGACCAGAGCAGGACCAACCTTCGGTGAACCGATAAGCGAAGCGAAAAAGGTATACTGACAGCTCAACTATGAGAGCCATAGCTGCGACAAGCGCAGCGCTTTAGCGAAGCTCACCTGTGGTTTACACAGATAACATATAATTATACTGAGTAATCAAGTGTTCATATACTAATAATTACCCAATATTTATGTATTCAACTATCCACAGTCATTACGTGACTATATTAATAATAATACATTAATATTATTATTAATATAATTATATAATATTCGTGGAGTTTTATTTAACACAACTATGAGAGCTATAGCTGTGACAAGCGACAAGTGCAGTAATTTTAAACAAGTAATTAATGGTATAATTATAAGAAACCTATGTAAATAATCTTATTCATTAGTAATTATTACTAATACTACCACATAATATAGTGGATAGTTGGATACACAAATATTGTGTAATATCATTAAATAAATTGGTAATCATACCGATAATTACATATATAATATGTAAGTGTTTTTGTGAAACTTAATTTCACAAGTATTTTACAAGGTGACATCAGATGTAAGTAACCAGTGTCATATTGTAATGATATAAGTATTTATACTTATATCATTACGTAATATTTTGTGTACACTTATTTACACAAATATTACATAATTTTACCGGATAAACCAGTAATTATAATAATACAACTACATAATAATTATGTAAGTAACTATCCACAATTATTATGTAGTTGTGTTAGTATAAACTAAAGGTAAACTACATTATACAGATATTAATTAATATATTATTGGTTGTATAATCACATAATCTTTGTGGTTAGTTGGATACACAAAAATTATGTAATTGCAACAAATAAACTGGTAATACTGATATAATTGTGTGATTGTTATATATTACCGAATGTATATATATATACGATACGTACATTACAAAATAGAAATTATATTATTATAAATGTTAAATATATCTATCTATAGAAATAATAATAGAATACAGTAAATATAGGTTAGTATCATGACATTAACATATGTGAGTTACATTTTTGTTACTTTAATGTGTGTCACTTGATGTTTAATATGTTACAATAACATATTTATATTGTTATTTTAATATTATATAGTTTGTTATTCAAGATACATATAAATATAATATCTGTATGATATTGTAATACAATAAACTTTTTACCGTAGTCTATTCATATGTATATTTTTAACATGGAGATATATTGTCTATCATAGATATATAACAATATGTAAAGGAATTATAATATACATGGATGTAAAGATACATATGTTATAATTATACTACTTGTTACAAGTTTAACTTGTAATGTAATTTAGTTAAAAGTTAGATTGAAAATGTATATATTCATGGTTACAGGTTTCGAACATTAAGAGATAGACGAACTTCAAACTTGTTGTTAGCCTCAAGATAACCAGCTTGTACCATTTGATATACCCTCTTTATAATACCCATTTCTGAATGAGACCCAGAATACAAATAACTATATTCAGCACTAACTTCAGCCACAACATCATATACTGGAGTACAAACATCTGGTACCGACATTAAAATAGGACGGGCAGCAATACTAATTGCAATTAGACCATCAGGTCCAAGTGGTGCAATGTAATCACCATTTTCTAATCCTTGATCAATAGCATCATTAATTTGTACATCAGTATATATATATATGGACAAACTACAACCAGACCGATTTAGAGATTGACTGTAGGCAGTCTTATATCCACCTACATGATTAACAAGTTTTTGACGTGGCATCCCAAAATTCATCACTATACTCATAAAGTGTCTTTTCAATGAGATTAGCCAAATCCATATCTAGTTTTTATGGTTAAAACATACCAATTACAAAAAAAACAGTTTCACTAAACAAAAAGATATAACATAGTATTTGTCATTATCTCTCACATTGCCTGACTATTAAGTTGTGTTAACTAACACAAGTTAACACCATTATCACACTAACATACTTCGTATATTTTAAGTTTATGTATGTTAACTGGTTAACATATAACATAATTTTAATGCGAAGCTTATACCTTGTGTATGCAATAATGTTTATAATATATTATGTAATAACATCAAACATAAAATATATAATAGATAATGTTTTACTTGTGATTATGTGATGATTTAATTGTTATAACTTCCAAGTTTTTAAGTACTTAAAAACCCAAACCTTCACCCACTACAGATTATATAACATTATGTTATATACATATATTCTCTGAATAAAATATATATATATCCTATAGTAATGTAATTTATATCTCGTCCAATAATTATACGTGTTAATATATAATTATGTACCTAAATGTTATACTAACCAATGTTATACTAACCAATGTTATACTAACCAATGTTATACTAACCAATGTTATACTAACCAATGTTATACTAACCAATGTTAGTACAATAAAAGAATCTCTATCAACTAAATATATAATAAGTAATTGGTAATAAAGATATAACAAATAAAGTATATGTTAGTATAATGCCATATACAATAAATTACAGTGTTAAAATATATATATATATATATATATTTTACTAACATCAACAACAAAATATAGCATTATGCTAGATGAAAGTTTGGCCTTCATTCCTTCTGATCAACGTCAGGATATCCTTGAAACTCTTGTATCCCCTCATGTCAGAACAAGATCTTCATAGTTGTTAAGTATGACAGTGTGTCTAATCACTATGATGCCTGTATTATCCTGGACTAGCATATTCTCTTCCCTTCTCTCCCCTGCTCCATCACTTCATCCTCCTTCTCCTGTTCATCCAGTCACTTAACATTTACTACATTTATATCTCTCACTCTACTTATGTGGTTGCTACAATCTTACTGTATAACACTTATAATATCTTGGATATTATATATTCTCTATGTTCTCTCATATCCAAGATGTTTATATGTAATACATATATTGTATTATACAGTATATATATATATATTTTTATGTTGTTAACATACTTGTGCATATATTTTAAATGGTGTGTGTATGTAGTAATATTGTTAAGTATGTTAATGGTTATAACTAGTTGTAATATTGTTTATATCTTTACTACATATAACAAATATACTACAGTAATATATTTAAGTGTAATTATAAAAAAAGATGTCTGTTATAAGTATTATTAATTGTTTCAATGACGTTAAACATCTTGGAGGTGTTTAAATAAACAATACATATGAGTATGTACAGTTAATATGTTCTAATGTCTTTGATCACCAAAAACACTTTACAACATTTATTTTCTATGAGAATATGTGTATAGTTAGAATATACAAGTAAACAAATAACATTGGTAGATTGGGATGGTGTGGGTATAATCATTAGTATGAATACACAAGTGTAAATATGTTTTAAGTAAAATTACATGAAATTCGTGTAAGCGATTGTGAACTACTTGTAAAGCGCAGCTAACCTTCGGTAAACCTAAGGTTTACAAACAGGCTTTTCACTACGTTTAGCGCAGCTCACCTTCGGTTTATCACAAGTAGCAAGCTGCGACAAGCGACAAACCGAAGGTATATCTGAAGGAGAAATGGCTATGCCAAAGCGAAGCTAGCCTCTGGCAAACGCAGTGACAAGTGCTAAGCAATCCTACCCACAGCCATCATGTTCTTGTACCAATACAAACAAATAACTATAAGTGTTATTGCCATCAATAACATTATTTATATTTGTGACAATAAGAGTAGAATTACATAAAATCTGTGTAGGCAACTATATCACATACATCATGTGGTTATACTAGCATGAACAATCATCGTTTGGTTATTATTAACATGAACAAACAATTATTAAATAGCAACACAAGTATAATTACATAATACTCATGGTTGTTAACATCATATGTATTAAATGTATATGAAACAGAACAAGATCAAACCATAGTAATGTAACTTAACATCATTGTGTTAATACAAAACAATTAAAACATGTAAAATGTTTAAATGTTACATGTTCATACCACACATTGACATCCACAAGTTACACATTCTACCATTTTAATATGTTACGATAACATATTTGTGTTATTGACCTACTGTTACATAGTTTTGCATTATTTTCTATTTTTTATTTGTTATTTACAACATACATACCATTTGAGAAATTGGAGTTTTACCTTATTACAACATGTGTATATTTCAACATGATAGTATCATGTACGTTAACATAATAGTGTGTAAAAAATTAAAAGTGTGCAAAAACATACACATTCTATGATGGTAAGTGTTAATATACTTATTATTCACACCTTTTACATATTGTGAGTAGTAAAAATACTAATGTATTGATTGTTACAAGCTAAACTTGTAAAGTTTTTATGACTATCGATTAATAGTTGAGTTGAGTGTGATACACATCACATATGACTGTAGGTAGATGTATGGGTATTTACAATTCCCGGACTTCAGGTGATAGACGAATTTCAAGCCTGTCATTAGCTTCAAGATAACTAGCTGATACCAGAAGGTAAATTCTCTTCAGAATGTTTACTTGTGCGTCAGGTGCAGAGAACAAATAACCATGCTCATCACTAACCTCCTTAACCACGTCATACACTGGAGTATATTCTTCAGGTGTCGAAATCAAGATGGGGTGGACAATAGCATAGATACCAATTGGACCATCGGAACCAAATGGTTGGAGGTAGTCATCATCTTTCAGACCCTGATCAATAGCATCGTTAATCTGTGCAACGGTGTAAGTGGGAATGTTACGGCCATCTCGATTCATAGATTGGCTGTATGCAGAACTAACCCCTGCCACATGATTAACAAGTGCCTGACGCGACACTGCAACTCCATCACCAAGCTTGTCAATGGCCATGTTAATGAGATCAGTCAAATCCATATCTTTTGTTTGTTAGTACTTAAAAATGCGAACTTGTAGAAAAAATGTGTATCAACAAACAAGAACAAAAGTGTAAAAGGTAGAAGAGGATGTAGTTTGATTTCCAATCGTTAGATTAATAAAAAATCGGTTTTACTATTATCACACCACATATGTATGTTGTCCAATCTTGTTAACAACAAGATGTTTGTATAATACAATATTGTAATCCTCACATGTTAGAAATACACCCACTTACACAGCATGTGTATAATACACTTACCATTACTATAATGGTACTAGCAAATGTTACTTATTAACGATATAGTAAACAACATTAAACTGTAAATAAAACCAACATATACAATACAAACATACAAACACACAAATATGTATAGATTGATCATGTTAAAGTATGTGTAGAGTCTAAACTATAACATAATTTTAATGTAGAAGTTTGTACTTGTTGATGTAATAATGTTTATAATACATTACCTGATGATACCAAACATAACATATGTTGTGTTTTAACATGTACTTGTCCTATCTTATCTATAACAATATGATGATTTAATTATTGTAAGTTCCAAGTTTTTAACTATTTAAAAACCTAAAGTCCTATTCATTCTATATAACACAATGTTATATACATAAACAATCAATCATTACATCCGTGTAGTAATAATATGACTTATCTTACTTGTGTTACTTAACACATCACAAACTTTATACTTATTGGAAGATTGTTATACACCTAAATTTGTATAAACAAGTCAAACGAGAGGTAAAAAGTTATCTCGAGTATACAAACATATAATAAGTATAAAATTATACTCGTAATAACAAGTCTTAATGTTTAAAATGTGTTGACACAATACAAATTACACATTGACATAAGTAGTTAAAACATATCCAGGATATGTTTATTCATGAGAAATATTTAACTGTATATTACATGTCTATACATTTTATTAGTACACAATGTTGAACAATCCAACATATGTTTAATAATACAACACATAACAAAATTACATTATTAACGCATGTTAAAACATTTGTTTTGTCTAGTGTGAGTATTGTTAACTCTCATGACAAAAGGTTTTATACATAAACAAGATAGTAAGTTGTTCTAATGTAAATGTTGTTGATCTCCATTATCGTGTTTATAACATATACAAAGTATTAATTTACAAATTTAGTTTGTAAACGTATTTTTTTATCTTTCTATTCTTGTTACATCTAGTTAGTCAACCAGTGTGATGATAGGAGACAAACAAGCTTCAACTGTAACCATATTATTATGTATATAAGCGTTATGATTTGTATTCACTACATTCATTACTTCTCTAATCTCGATATAACCACACATCTCCATTCGTATGATAGTTCTCATGATATTTAAATCTATATGCGAACCATGTTGTAAGTGTGCATTGTTGTTTATAACATTGTTTATAATATCATCAACAGATTTAAATGTGTAATCCATCATTGACAGTATAGGTCTAATATTTGTTGCGATACCAATTGGTGAATTGTGGTTAGTAAGTGGTTGGAATAGAACTCCAATACTCAACATATTGTTTATTTCATCATCAATGATCGTTGGTCCAACATTTGTTTTAACATCAGATCTACTGTACTTACTATTATATTCATTACTTCTAGTGTCTTTACTTGTATTGTCTTTACTTGTATTATCTTTATTTTTGTTTATAACCTGTATAATAATTTGTTCTCGTATCACATACCCACTCCCAAACTTTGACTGGTGATAACATCTATTATATGTTGTTTAATACTCATGTACGTGTTTTTATGTACAGTTTTTATTATTTGTACTTTATTTACACTTAATTCGTGTTGACTGGTATATTTTAACAAACAACATGTAAATAATATTACATGTTTTAATGTATGATTGTTTAATACATGTACAGTACCACAAATATAAACTATCATAGACATACACATACACACTAGTAGTATTGTAAATATTATTCAAGTAATTCAAACGCCGACTCGTAGTTTCGAAACAGATGTGTATACAAATAACAAATACATATATATATACAGGAAAATACAACAAAATATATTTGTTAACTACAACACATACATTGTATGTGTTAATTTTAATATTGTTTATATCTACTCGTTTACTAATAGATAACATCTATATTCTATGTACTATTAATGCCACAATCCATGTTGTATATAATGGTTATAATAGATGTATCGTTTTATGTTAATAATTACACTACACATGTTAACAATATTATGTATGTATGTGTATATGTATATGTATATCGGTAATAACAGTTACATTTTGTAAATGTGTTTATTGTGTGTAAATGTTGTATTATGATGCTTGCAGTTGTAACATATGTTGTAAATCCTGTTTGAAGTAGTAACCATTAGGGGGTTTGGATAATGCTTGAACTAACCTCCAATAAAATTCTTTAGCCAACTTATCAACTGCTGCGGCATGTAACAACTCCAACTTTTTTACATTATGATCAAATCGATTACCAGCAATGCAAGACCATGACCATGGTAATGTATCATGGCGTATAACGAAGTCCAAATCCAATCCCGGATTACAAGATAATTCATGCCAGTTAAGCTCATGTTTATGTTTTAGTATAAACTCACCTGTAATTGTAATATTAGAAGATATTCCAGACCAATTAAAATACATATCATGTATATGTTGTTCAATGTCCGTTATATGTATAGTTTTTGACAACCAATAATAATTCCATCTATCATGTGGGTGTGCTTTTACCCACTCACAAGTCATATTAATATTTCTTGACAAACCAAAGTATGACCAAGGTAACTGTGGATTGTGATCTACATCAGCTAATGTTATCATTGCGTGACGCGATATGTAATACCAATCCCACTCATATACCTTTCTATCCACATCTCTAACATTATTAACATTAATATTATTACTTCTACCTTCTGATTGTTGATTGTGATCGTCATTGTGATCATGATCATGATTACTTATATCATGTTGATTATTTGTGTTATTATTTGTATGTTGGTTATTTGTAATATTATTGGTATGTTGATTATTGAGATGTTGTTTGACAAAGTCTAAACGTAAATTGGGGTTACGAGATAGGAAGCGGTAAGACCAAGGTTTAGTGGGATTTTCGATGATATCATTCAGGTGAATGGCAGGATTACAAGATAGACAATTCCAATCAAAATAATCTTGACATATAGAGTTAATAAATGTCATTGTAATATTTGGGCAATTAGATATTGCTTTCCAATTCCAATCCATATTAATGTTTGATAATATATGGTGCATGTTCAGACTTGGATTTCTTGAAATACCATCGATTACCAAATATTTGTTGTACTTTTCAAATGATATGTTATGTGGTAACTTAACTGTTTTTGACACCCAAAACCAATTCCACTTCCACGTTAAATTATAACTATTATTAACCACAAAGTCCAAAGTTAAATTTGGATTTATAGATGCTGATTCAATAACTATTGTATTCATAGTTTTTATTTTATGTTCAATATCAGTGACATTAATATTATGTGATATATCCTCCCATGATATCTCATCCATATGTGACGATATTAACCGCCAATAAGCATTGGCATTTTTTCGTTTTAAGTGTTTAATTTGTTTCTTAAGTTCGATACAAACGTTTAGTTGCTTCATGTACTTAATAGTGTTTTTATAACCGTATTTTATTTTGTTATAATCTTATTAACATGATATGGACTAATACTATAAATTATTAATATAAAATAAATATTTATTTTACGTTATATAACGTATATAGTTGTATAACGTAAAATTACACCGTCATGCATTTTGTGCTCGATGATAACTTACATACTAAAAAGTACACTTAATTATAGGAGAGGGGGAGATAGAAGGAAAAAAGACTAATGGGGTTGATAGAATAAAGAGTGTTAAGATATGTAAGAAAGATTAACCAAATTATAAAATTATGTTATTCCAACATATTTTCTATCACCAAACAAACATGTATCTTGTATTTTTTAGTATTAAGGCTATATATGGTATTGTGTCTTATTAATAATTACAGTGTTATATTAAAAACAATAACATAAAGTAAATGCAATTATAAACTATTTTGTTATATTTTTAATATAACAACTACACATTATAATATTTTGTTTGTATTGTAAAAACAGTGGTGAACATATATATATATATATTAATGTGTACAAGTATTATATTGTTATATTAAAAATATAACAACTTTAGATATTATTGTTGTGTTGTAAAATATACATTATATGGGTATTCATACATTAATATGATGTGTTAATATCACTAATAATTATGTAATTAATATGGTTTTACTGTTCAACATATCTTATTTTCGGTTTACACAACTATTATGTGATTATACTTACTTACTTGAAGTTGGAGATGAGGATAAAAAGAATAAAAGTATGAGTGTGAGTGAGGGAGGGTGAGAGAGGGAGAGTAGGTATAAATAGATATGAGAGAGAAAGAAAAGGATATAACAAGACAAAGAACAATGTTAATTGGTGTACAAATGTGTGCTAGTAATGATAGATTACATAAAATGTGTGTAGACAACTAACTACAATATTATGTAATAATACAAATATTATTACATAATATATTCGAATAACAACTACATAATATTACGGTTAAATACCTGCATAAATCTTATGTAAATATACTTGTCATGCAAGTATATATATGTAACACTAATTTAAATAATAATAATGGTAGTGATACAATCACGCATACTACTCAGTAGTATATAAAGCTTACTTCAAACTTGACTCTTGTTAGGTTAATCACGTTTCGTATATTTTTGGTATGGACAATTTTGTTTAATGTAGACATTATTTTTAATACTCTACTACAAATCATATAATATTTATGTTGGATTACTAACCATGTATAAATTAAAATTATTATAGTTTGTATGTTTTGTCACGGTTAAAAACCTTAAAGTTCAAAAATACAACTTTAAATTCCATTATTAATTTTTCTATCCTTGTTTGTATGTTTGTTTGTCACGGTTAAAAACCTTGAAGTTCAAAAATACAACTTTAAATTCCATTATTAATTTTTCTATCCTTGTTTGTATGTTTGTTTGTCACGGTTAAAAACCTTGAAGTTCAAAAATACAACTTTAAATTCCATTATTAATTTTTCTATCCTTGTTTGTATGTTTGTTTGTCACGGTTAAAAACCTTGAAGTTCAAAAATACAACTTTAAATTCCATTATTAATTTTTCTAT
>Ga0302300_1000718_pt1 | contig 21580 bp, 18 predicted proteins | sample III_Palsa_E1_1_FD_198756 | JGI IMG/M metagenome (GOLD analysis project Ga0302300, IMG submission 198756) | Peat permafrost microbial communities from Stordalen Mire near Abisko, Sweden - III_Palsa_E1_1 | ecosystem: Environmental > Terrestrial > Soil > Palsa > Peat permafrost | place: Sweden... | reverse complement strand
GACTGAATGGAATCTATCTACGCGATAGCCTGCTATGGTTGACTTTGACGCTGCGCAACCGGGTGGGCATCGGCTTCACGCCTTCCTTTATGCGGATCTATGTGGAGGACAGGAAGGAGATCAGGCGGACTGCCAGCCAGCAGGTACCTATCAAGCCTATTTTTCCGGCACAGCCGGCTCCTTTACCCGGAAGAGGCACCGAAGGGTTTGCGATGGGCATGACCCCTTTTGTGCCAGGTAAGGGCAAGCGGCTGGTAGTGGAACTGTCGGATGCAGATGGCGGACGGGTGCTGGCGTTGAAAGTGAAGGCGAAGACGGTGTTGAAGGCCAGGGAGGTGTTGCCATGACCAGCGAAGGGTTATTCGTAAAGCGAGTCATTTCGTACCTGAATGAGAAAGAATATGAGGAATTCATACAGGCATATAATCGGACTCTCTATCGAAGTAAAAGTGAATACGCCAGAAAGATACTGCTTGGTAAACCTGTGACTACAATCTTTCGTAACCGTTCGCTGGATGATTTTATAGAAAGCGCTGTCCACATCAGAAAAGAGTTAAAAAATATTGTTGCCATGGAGGTCTTAACGCCAGCGGAAAGGGCGGATTTCCATATCAAAGTGAATCAGGTGATGGACCGCCTGATCAACATTATTGAACAATGTTCCCAAAAATAAATTGGCATGCCGATTTTCGCGGACCTCTTCAATATAACGAAGAGAAGGTGAAGCAAGGTAAGGCGGAGATCATTGGCGCCGCCAATTTTCTGAAAGATCATGATCATCTGACCCTACAGGACAAAATCAATCGTTTTGGGCAACGAACGACGCTCAACGAGACGGTGGTGATGAAGTCGGAGCACATCTCCCTGGGCTTCGACGCAACCGATGTTCTGAGTAATGAAAAAATGGCTGTTATTGGCGACAGGTTTATGGAAAGGATAAGTTATGCAGATCAGCCATACGTGATCTACCGACACTATGATTCAGGTCACCCACATCTTCATATCGTCACCGTCAATATTGACGCCGAAGGGGAGAAGATACATATCAGGCCCGCTGCCCTTGCGGAAGCTCACAAGATCTGCCGGGAACTGGAAGTTGAATTTTCCTTGCGGCCTTCTGCTGCGGCACACCTGGATCAGCAGGACGAATTTGGCGTCCTACATGCACAAAAGGTAGTATATGGTGAAACAGGTCTCAAACGAGCCGTCAGTGATGTATTGAACGCGGTGGTGGATCATTATCAATATACCTCCATGGATGAATTCAATGCGATTCTGAGGGAATACAATGTAATAGCTAATCCAGGGAGTGAGAATTCGCGCTTGCAAAAATTCGGTGGATTGTATTATCATGTGCTGGATGAGAACGGCGAAAGGATCGGCGTGCCTTTGAAGGCTAGTGAATTCCTATTAAAACCTACGCTTCCACGACTGGAAGAGCGCTTTTTACTGAATCAAACGCTGAGAGAATCTTCGCGGGAGCATCTTCATACGGTACTCGATTGGTCGTTTGCCGGGCAGGCCCCTGATTGGGAGGGGTGGCGGAATGGTCTCGAACGAGACGGTATCAGCGTAGTCATCAACAAGTCCAAAGCAGATTCGGCTGAGCATCTTTACTTCATTGACCACAAAACCAAAAGCGCATTTTCCGGCGAAAGCCTGGGCGACCAGTATACGTTGAATGCGGTCAGGGAGCGCTGCCGGCCTGAAGAGCGGCTTACGCAGGACGAGATACCCTCACAGCGCTTAAAAATTAATTTATGAATACGGATAAAAATCAAACCGGAGCAGGAATTTTTCTGATCGCGAGCATAGCGGTTTTGCTGATACATTTCTATGGGGTCTGTTATCCCGCTTTTGCGCACTGGGGGCTGCGAAGTCATCTATCTGATAAAATATTGGAGCGGATCTTCCGCACCCGGTTATACAACATTATTGCGTGGGGAAAGGGGATGGCGTTGGCGGGGGTTATTCCGGTATTGATGACAGGCAGGAAGGATGGCACAGCAGGTTACAAGGGGTCACTCATCAGTATCGGTGTGGGCGGGTTGCTATATTTTGGCACCGGGCTGCTGTCGCCTCAAAATGATGATGCAGGGCCGGTGGCGTTATTGTATATGCTCATGACGGGTGCGGGGTATTTACTGATCATGGGAGGAGGGGTGAGATTGGTTCGGGCGTTAGGTGATCCTTTCGCCGGCCACTCGACCGGCGGGTTTTTGCAAGAGGGAAAGCCGATAGTCACCAGGTATTCCGTACATTTTCGGGGGCAATACGTATATAAAGGCAGGCGGCGGAAAAGCCATATCAGTATTGTCAATCCGCGTCGCGGCGTTTTGGTGCTGGGCACTAGCGGTTCTGGAAAATCCTGGTTTTTTGTCGAGCCGGCCATCGCTCAATTAATACGGAAAGGCACGGCTCTATTCATCTTCGACTACAAGTACCCGGTGCTGACGAACCATGCGTATAGTCACTTTCTACAACATAAAGACAAGTACCCGTCGTTCACGCGGTTTTATTGCATCAATTTTACCGATTTGTCCCGCAGTCATCGCTGTAACCTGATCGATCCGGGTACGCTAGTCTATTTGAGCGATGCAATGGGTATCAGCAGGACGCTGCTGCTCAGCATGAACCGGACCTGGATCTCTCGCCAGGGGGATTTTTTTATCGAGTCACCCGTCAATTTCCTGGCTGCATTGATTTGGTTTCTGCGCAAGTACAAGGATGGTATCTATTGCACGTTGCCGCATGTGATCGAGCTGTCGAATACACCGTATGATCAGCTGTTTACCATTTTGAATGCGGAGCCTTCCGTTCGCGGCGTCGTGTCCAGGTTCATTCAATCTTATCTCAATAACTCCATGGAAATGGTCGACGGGCAGATTGCCTCTACCAGTATGCCTTTGGCAAGGCTTATATCCGCCGACTTCTATTATGTGCTCAGCGGTAATGACCTTAGCCTGGAAATCAATAACCCGTCCGCCCCTGCGATCCTTTGCCTGGGCGGGGACCCGCCGAAGCAGGAGGCGTTGGCGCCGGTGTTGTCGCTGTATATCGATCGTCTCAACAAGCGTATCAATGCTCCTGGGAGGTATCCCTGTGCGCAGGTGTTGGATGAATTTGCAACCGTGCGGGCGACCAGTGTGCTGACAACAGTAACGACCGGCAGGTCCAATGATATTATCCCCATCATCTGTGTGCAGGACATCAACCAGCTGAGGACGACTTACACGCGGGAAGAGGCTGATCAGTTCATGAATATAACGGGCAACCTGGTTTGCGGGCAGGCGACAGGAGATACCGCAGGATGGGTCAGCGAGCGGTTTCATCAGGTCGTGCAATACAGGACCACGGTGTCCGTGAACAGCAGCGATACGTCTGTCAGTAAATCCGAGCAATCAGTAGACGCGGTTTCTACGGCGACGCTGGCTTCATTGTCGTCGGGGGAGTTTGTCGGGATCGTGGCCGATGATCCGGCTACGCCGGTCAAACTAAAGGGCTTTCATGCGAGGTTCATTAAGCAGGCGGACGATACGGCGCCGGCAGCGGAATTGCCGGTGGTGAGGGAGGTGGATGCGGCGCTGCTCCAGGCGAATTTTGACCGGATTGTGCGGGAGGTGGTGGATCTGGTGGCGGACGAGACCAGAAGGATTATGGGTGATCCGTCGTTGAGGCAGTGGGTGGTGAAGAAGAGGTAGGGGGACTCCTGAGGTTGTCTGTATGGGTTTTTTACATACTTTTATGGGAGGACATGGCAATAATCGCTGAAATGGCCGGGTGAACAGATTGCATTGAAGTTTGATAAGAAATGTTCTTTGACATATTAGACACCAGCATTACTGATTCGATGGAGGATTGTGGCATGATAAAAAAAGCTCTTTATCATACTCGACTTCTCTGTCAACCTGCCTGCCCAATAGTTGTAGTTTGATAAACGAAGTTCTTTTCGATACTAATTTTTGATATATCTGGCTTGGACATGGAGTTGTGATTTGATGAAAAAAACTCTTTGCCATACTGGCATCCTTATTGGATTGGCCGGGTCGTTGTTGTGGTTTGATAAAAAGGGTTCATTGACATGCTCCGGAAAATGTTTTTTCTTTTCATAAGCTAGTTGTGGTTTGATAAAAAAAGCTCAGTGACATACTTTGGCCTATTGCGTGGACTGTCTTATTTTGGTTGTTGTTTGATAAAGGAGAGCTCATTGACATACTTCTCTCTACCATGGCAGCAGGGTTGTGGGTTGATAAAAAGAAGCTCACTGACATACTTTTTATTTAAGGGAGAATGCACAATAAATGTTGTGTTTTGATAAAAGAAGCTCATTGACATACTTCGTCACTGAGTAGGTGGTAGATGCCGAAGTTGTGGTTTGATAAAAAAAAGCTCATTGACATGTTTAAGGCTTAGTTCTCCACCATTCCCATTTTGTTGTGGCTTGATAAAGAAAAACTCTTTGACATACTTGGTTCTGACCACACATATACAGTTTCTGTGTTGTGGTTTGATAAAAAAGTTCATTGACATACTGATTGAGTGTTTCAATCCATCTTGGGTATGGTTGTGGTATGATAAAAAAAATCTCATTGACATACTCTCCCGCTGCGTATAGAATGCAGGAAAATAGTTGTGGTTTGATAAAAAAAAGCTCATTGACATACTGCAGAGCGGGTAAAGCGGGCTGCGGAGGAGTTGTGGTTTGATTAAAAAAGCTCATTGACATACTATCAGGCTGCCGATTGTCCGACGCCCGTAGGTTGTGGTTTGATAAAAAAAAGCTCATTGACATACTCGCCTTCAGCAATCTGCTCAACCATGCATCGTTGTGGTTTGATAAAAAAAAGCTCATTGACATACTTGATCCGGCGATGGAAGGACAGGTCCGTGAGTTGTGGTTTGATAAAAAAAAGCTCATTGACATACTGCCAACGACTCCACCCTCCATGCCCTGTGTGTTGTGGTTTGATAAAAAAAAGCTCATTGACATACTTGTCCGGAACCAAAAGAAAATTAATGAACAGTTGTGGTTTGATAAAAAAAAGCTCATTGACATACTTTTGATCGGTGGCTCGAAATTCAATTCGATGTTGTGGTTTGATAAAAAAAAGCTCATTGACATACTCTCCTTCACTTTTTCCTCGTGCTCCTTCCCGTTGTGGTTTGATAAAAAAAAGCTCATTGACATACTCAGGGTACCATATTCAGCTTTCGTCAATCCGTTGTGGTTTGATAAAAAAAAGCTCATTGACATACTACCATTTTCATCGATTTCAACCCTGCAGAGTTGTGGTTTGATAAAAAAAAGCTCATTGACATACTGAATGTGGCTACATTAGATGCAGGTTTATAGTTGTGGTTTGATAAAAAAAAGCTCATTGACATACTCTTAATCCAGATTCCTCGGCATTGATATAAGTTGTGGTTTGATAAAAAAAAGCTCATTGACATACTTAAAACGCTTCTCTATATCGACAGAACTGCGTTGTGGTTTGATAAAAAAAAGCTCATTGACATACTAAATTTGGATAGACCCTGTCCTGGATACTTGTTGTGGTTTGATAAAAAAAAGCTCATTGACATACTAGCACCACCAGTGCCAACGCCAACACCAAGTTGTGGTTTGATAAAAAAAAGCTCATTGACATACTTCACAAAAGACAACAGAATAGCAACAATAGGTTGTGGTTTGATAAAAAAAAGCTCATTGACATACTAGTAGTAAGCAGCATGTCAGCACCATACGGTTGTGGTTTGATAAAAAAAAGCTCATTGACATACTGAAAGTGGAGCATTGTGGGTAATGTCTAAAGTTGTGGTTTGATAAAAAAAAGCTCATTGACATACTATTGGGTATGATATACACTTTAGTATTAATCCATTAGGGGGCATTTTGGCACTAAAAAATTGACCGGGAAGGCTATTTGGCGGATTGATTCTTCAAAAAATAGGTTCCTAAAACATTTCAATTTGAGTGGGACCAGGGGCTAAGGGGTTTTCTTTGGCGCCCCAGATATTAATGATGTCGCCATACTGCTTGTCTGTAATCTTCAGAATGGAGACTTGCCCCTCTTCGGGAATGGCAATCTTGGTACGTTTAATATGAACCTGGGCACTTTCATCACTTGCGCAGTGGCGACTGTAAACGCTGAATTGCAACATGGTGAATCCATCTTTTATCAGCATTTTGCGAAAGTCCCCGGCTGCTTTACGTTCTTTTTTAGTCTCGACAGGAAGATCAAAGAATACAAAAAGCCACATGATGCGGTATGCGTTTAGGCGTTCCTGCCTGATCATATTTCAGGTAATTCGGGATACTGTAGTTTTTTTGCCATCCCTTCAAAACATTTCGCAAGGTTGGCCGATACGGATTCAATAGCCACGGATAAAGGACTCTTCTCTTCTTTCCAGAGACAGTCAGACTGCAACAATTGAAAGAATTCTGCCTTCCTATCCTTGGTGAGATTATGATAATCGGGAATGCCCCGGATCTGGAGGTATACCAGCCAATCCACAAATGGACGAAAGGGCTCCATAATATCATCGGCCAGCGCAAAACTATTGTATTTATTATGGTGATGAATGCCTAAGGTTACCAACAGGCCACTGCCGGCCAGCGCCCGGGCTACGGACGCCCGGATAAGAGAATAGCCGTAATTGAGGGATGGATTGGGCGGGGGACCATCTCTGTTACGGAGAAAAGTGTCGCCATAAAGGCTCTTGAAGTATATCCTGGCGGCTTGCGCTTCACAATTCGTTGTATCGCCACTGGTAACCCTACCCGCAAGATGATAAAGAGCTAGCGCGCTCTGGCCAGCATATTCGAGTACTTTTGCCTGGTTGCGGATTTTGGCCTTTATCGTTTGTTGCCAGAGCTGTTTTTTCAGGGGTTCGGTTGCACTCAACTGATCTTTGAACCGTTCGGCTTGAATATGATGAGTATCCAAATGAAGGAGCATACTGGCCGGATGGTGTTTGCTGTCGCAAAAAATTACCGCCACATTGGAGTCCGCCAATACTTGCATCAGCGCGGTTGTAAAGGTAATTTGCGGATGATCCAAAATCAGGTAGCCAATGTCCTCAATAGGCCTGGTCACTTCATCTTCTGTATCCTTATTGAAGATGACCAACTGACCCAATTTGGCACTCAAGTGAAAAGGATTTGAAAAGGATAGTATTCGTTTACTCATTGACTGACGGCAATATTTGAATAGTACCTTCATGGCTTATAGTAAAATCAATATTTTCTATGAAGCCTTTGAACTTGTTATGACTCAATTTCCGGAAGGTTTTCCCATCACCAAATTTATAGTCACCGCTTTCCATCTTAAGCAAACTGTTTCGTCGCGCCTCTAAATGATGTGTCAGCGTTATGATACCATACAGGTACATTTCCCCTTCGAATTTTGCTCTTTGAATGGATAATCCCGTCACCTTATATAAACGGTCACTTAAATTCCTATTTGTCTGGTCCGATATAATTTCCTCTGGAGATTTTTCGTATAGCAAGACCTTCAGGTTTTGCTTCAATACCAGATCTTTATTGTTCCTTCTTGCCAACGGCAGGACAATCTTCTTTCCTCTGATAGTCTTTTCCTTATATAACGGATATAGACCCTGAGATTCTCCGACAAGACCTGCCAATTCATATAAATTAATGATTTTGAAGTCTCTCTGCCTACCATTCTCATAAAAGGCCATCAGGTAATTACCGTCAGTCTGAACATAATACCATTGCTTGTGCTCAGGTGCGCCTTCGACATGCCGCTTTAGCTTTATAGGGTTTTGCATTTTATCAGCAAATATCTTCACCTTATAGACTTTGGTAGACTGGGCCAATGCATCTCGCCTTTTTCTCTGTTCGCTAGGCGGTATCTCGAAATATCCTTGTTTCTGGATGACGGCCGCTCCGGTCTCTTCGGCCAATTGCCTAAGGCGGTCATCCACAATATTTTCAATCGCCTTCCTGATGGCATCTAAAGTATTACCGTTAAAGACGAAACCTGTCCGGTATTTGATAATATCATTCCCGTCCTCATCTTTCTGGAGAACGAGGCGACCACCAGGATCTGATATCAATTTTCCGTTTTCCTTTACCGGAATTTTAATGGCGCCGTAAAACGTGTCTTTGTGCAGGCTGCCTTTTATCCCTCTGCCTTTTTGATAGACCGGCACGTTATTTCCGCCGTCTTTTGAATAGACAATGGATCCGTTAGACCTAATCTTCTTTTTCGTTTGTTTCAATACATTGTCTCTGTCTGCGTGATACACAAGAATGTCTTCCATCAGGTTTTGCATGATCGTATAAAACGTACCCGGATCTAAACCCCATGGATTGGGTACCTTAGGTTCCTTCCACTTATTATCCTCCGCCGTCTTATAAGATGCCGCCAGGATATTATAGATGTCAGGCTTGTTCCTTTCTTTGTATAACAATGTCTGTATAATGGCGTCAGCTGCATGATGACTATGGCGGCTTCTGTCTTTCTTTTCGTCTTTACTCAAGGCGCCCCAGATACGTTTTATTTTATCGGTAATTTCTCCTTTCGTCGATCGAACGTGGAAAAAGAGTGTCTTGAGATATAATACACCATATTTAGCAATGATCTGGGTGTCGATTAGTTGGCTGTTCTTAAAGCCATCTGTAATGTCAGTCATCTCAAAGCGTTCCAATTTGCCTTTCCAATATCGGTGATGCAGGCTGCAAAAATGCCGTTCCTGTATGGCATGATCTTTCGCTTCTTTGGTTGAGGCCGAACGACTTTTACGAATGGCCCGGTCGATTCTCTCCTGGTACTGATCGACTTTATCCTGCCATTCCCTGAGCCGTGGTTGGATGGAGGAATAGCCATGTGCCTCTTCCGTGTAGTTCGGTAGCTGCGATGGAAGTAACTTGTCCTTTATTTCATTGTTGTAGTATTTAAAAGCGATAGTTTTATTTTGCAGGCTGTCATCAAAACTAAGGCTACGAGGGATGGTATGCTCAACATCAGTAGTGAATTCATCGAAAAGGTCGCTGTCGCTGATGGTCTGTCCAGTGTACAAGCAGGCACGTGCCGGTTGCTCTTCTCTTAGCCTGTAGCGGTCAATATAGGTGGACAAATCTTGCGGTAATGTCCTGTTCTGTTCTTTGAAGATTTTTTGAATCTCCCCGGCATATTTTTGATTTACCGCCTGACGTTCCCTTTGATATCGTTCGATAGCCTGTCTTTTATTGGAGTCGTTGAGCTCTCTTGCCATTTCAACAATCACATGAGTGTGGTCATCCACAAGATCGTTTTCAATGAGGTAATTAACGAGTTTTCTAAGCTCATGCAGTGTGCGCATCGCCATCGGATTCCGAATACTATCCGTTCGGGGGCTGTTGAGGATCTTTCTTGCCACCATACCCGGTGCATCCAGAGCGGGCAGGAAAGATTCAATCTCGCTGGGATGATAGAGCTTATTCAAGAGCTTTTCCCCGGGATCGATCCCAAGTGCCGTACCAAGGGCCTTTTTGAGATTGGATTCCAGGCGGGGTGGCTTGATGAAACTGAGTTCACCGCTGGTAGATAACCTTAAGGCCTGTTCATATAGCACTGCTATCTGCTGCCGATACAGCGAGTGGTCTTCCGGTGAGAGTTGGCTCCATTTTCCAGTTCCGAAGTAATGCCCGATGGCCTGCCCAATATCCTGATGATCGTCTGAATCCAGCGTATATTCCGGCGTGTTGCGGGCAAAACGTTGATTATATGGCAGGTTATTGTATTGGCTGATCAGGCCGTTCACGATATCGGTAATGTTCTTCTCCCGGGTGATGTGTGACATCTCCGTCTCGACTATCGAAATGATTTCCTCCTGGCGGGACTCCCAGCATGACCTGCCGATCAGGGAAGGGATGTTAGCTAGAAAGACGGCTTTGTCATAGCGCACTTGTTTTTCAAGCCAGTAGTTTATTTTTCTTATGGCTTTGAGGCTTAAGTTGGCGTATCCCTGTTTGACGGGTATCCGGACAAAGTTGTCTGCCTCTTTTTCTGAAAGGTTTAGTTGATGGATTATCTTTTCCCTGATGATGACCTGATCTTTATCGTTGTCCATCTGGAATAGCCAGTGCCAAAGATCGTAGAGATCAAGTCCATTTCCGTGGTATTTGAATGCAGATGAGCGTTTCTCGTTTTCTTCCCAATGAATCCTTTGTAAAGCCTTAGCCCGAAGTTCCCAAACTTTTTCTTCACCCAGGACGGCAAAAAGACCAGCCAGGGTGGGACACCCGGAGAGGGTCTGCCGATCTTTGTAGTTGAAGATCCGGCCCGGATGCTGCCGGGTAAGAGCTTTGCTGATGTCGGTGAAGGGAAAAGCAGGGCTTGAACGGCGGAAGAATTTTTGTTGAGCCAGGGATCTTTCAGCCGAAGTCAAAGGATGCCAGTTTTTTTTGCCGTCATCAGAATACCTGATATTATTCAAGACCTGCCACATCCGATAGAGTTCGAATTCCGGGTGGGATATAGGGCAGCGGCTTTTGTCTTTTTCATATATGCATTTCCCGACCACGCCTTTCTGTGATTTGAGGGGGCGTTGTTCAAAGATGACTTTTCTGATTTTCTCCGTTAGCACAGGATTAAGCTGCTGGCAGGAAGCGATTTGAAGGAATTCAGCCTGAAGCGTCAATCTGCTGATATTCGTGCTTTCCTCTTTTCTTCTTCTGGCCCTACCCCCTTGGCTGATCTCATGGGACAATTGCTGACCTATGGTGTGTCCAGTGAGCTTTTCCTCTAATTCGTTGATTGCTGTGGCTACTTTACCTAACTGTACACGCTGTTTCGGACCTGGGCTGTCGTCTTCTTCTGGTACCTGGTCATCTGCATCCAATGCTTTGTCACTGCGATTGCTGAGATAACCCCGTCGCTGTGTGAGGTGGTAGCAGATTCTGCCAATCGCCTCCGGACTGAGGGGGTTGATAAGAGCTGCTGCGCGTAGCTCGAAGGGGTTCAGATAATCGGGTATTCCGTCGTTGTTGAAATCCAGTCTGAGCCAGTTTTTAAATAGGACACTTTGTGGATACTTCTTTTCTCTTTTTCGAGAGGGGTCTTTCCAGAGACTTAATTCTTCTATACTCAGGGGACAAAGTTTGTTGTTGATGAGCAGCGTCAGCAGATCGATTTTTCTCCACCTCCTGCGTTGATGGTTCTTTCTGGCGGATCTTGCCTTTGTTCGTTCAGCGGCCCGTGAGAACTCTTTACCCTGGTTCTCACCTACACCCTTTTCGAAAATGACAACTCCTTTGCGGATGATCTGATCAGGGCCAATGCCAATGTCGGTGTCTCTGATGGCCCAGCCTATACTATTGGTTCCTAAGTCGAATCCAAGGATTTTGCTCATGGCGGTTATTAGGGGTTCATTAAAGAATCAAAAAAAGTTTGGATGAGCAGCTATATCTAGCAGCAATGACTGGGTTAAGGAAGACAGGTCTTAAAGGAGGTAGTACGAGTAGGGTCAGGAATAATTTGGATAAATATATGATTTTTCTTTCCTTTACAATTCATTGAGCTTTTTTTATCTTACCACAATAAGGCTATATGCCGTAGGTAAAAACCTTTGACCCTGCATCGTCTAACGCTCTGTAGGGTCTTTTTTTGTTTCTAGTGAATTGTGTTTCACGGGCTTCATCAAGTTGATGGGTTGTTTGGTCCTTTGTTCAGACCAGTTTATCCCCGATGACATTCTTAAACCCTGCTCCCATATTGAGTGTGGGCATGCGAAATTGCTTATTCAGAAATGTATCAGCCAAGCTTTTTCGAAGTACGGGGGTCATCCATAACTCCTTATTTCGACTCAATAAAAACGATAAAATTGTAAATTATTTTGAACATAGTTACTGGAATAGTTTTACAATAAGGATAAACAACTGTTAATATAGTTTAGCCAATCTTCCTTCTTTTGCAGGGGCAGTTGGAAAAAGGTGCCCGATACCTGATCGTAAAAAAAACCGCCGTAGGAACTGATCAATATTTTCCTGATTTTCCCATCATACAGACAAGTAGCCACGACTCCTCCCATCCAGACGGGCGACTCTTCAATATGCAGCGGCTCTATTCCGTGTAAGAAATTCGCCATGGAATCTGACTGTAACTGATAATTTTTGAAAAAGCTAAGACTATCCGCTGAAATGGAAAATTGTACCGCGTCCTTTATATTATATAGACGCCAGTGGCTTGTTTGTTGCCAGTTGATTGGACTTTGACTGTGAGTAAAAGACAGAACCGTGAACGCCAATAAAACAATTTTCATTTGTGTGCTTTTTTTGATGAAATTCTGAGTATCTCGAGGATAAATATGTCGACGAGTATGATTATCCCGACAATAATAGTGACCCAATAGAGCGCAACCCAAAGGGCATCTCTTTTGATATCTCCGATTCCCCAAAACAAGCCATAGTTGCCAAGATAAAAACAGCTTAAACCCAAGAATACATAAACGAAGCCTGCGCGACCAATCACCCCGAATAAGCGCAAAAGAACAATAAGCATCGAAGCCGGCAGGCAGATCGCCCAGCTCACGAAAAAAAAGCCGAATAACCCCGGCACATCCGATCCTTGGTTCGCTATCCGGGCAAAGTATGTCGACAATGCGGCAAGGATGGCCGCACTCAAGACCAAATTCCACCATTTCGCGAATTTGCTCATACTACTTTTTTTAATTGCATTGCCCAATATTGCTATGCGTGACAGGCGGGGCCGTATTAACTATCATGTTGGGTATTTTGTCTGTCAAGATATCTTCACCTAAGTCCCCGGGGTCACAACCGCTACCTCCCGGCCATGAGCCGATAGTCCGCGGCAAATTGATTCCAGCCTGGGCAAAGGTGTTGATAGCAAAAGTCGAGCAATTATTTGAATTCAAATTATACAAAAACGAGCTATTATCTATTGCAGAGATGTAGTTCAGCATATCATAAAATTGGGCATTATTGACCGTGAAGGTTCCACTGATATTGTATTGATGGAATTCGTCATCGCTGAACTCGCCAGGAGAGGATGGGCTGGTCGGCTTTACTGTCGTTGAGGGATAGAAGCCGATGTTCCTCGTGATCGTTGTATTTCCGTATGATTCAGTAAAAATCAGAAAAGTATGGCCGGCATTGATGATGTTTGATGCTTGAGTGGATCCGGTTGGGCCGCCTGATGTTACTGTCCAGGAGTCTCTTGTACCTGGGACGGGCTGCGCAATAGCCAAAGTTACTGTGTAAATGTGGTCGCTTCCGCCTACATTGGTGAAGCAGCTGAAATAAGCTGGGACGCTAGCAATGCGGTTGGTCGGCGGAGCAATTAGCATGGTAACCGCCCCGGCCCCCCCGCCCCCTACATCCGAATAATCCGTGCCGGAAAAAGCCGTAGACCCGGCGCCGCTTTCCCCTCCAAAAGAATATAAAGTACAGGTCGATTCCTCCCAGGCTTCTCCATTCTCCGCGTCACCAACCGCATAGTTGTAGCCATCTATTTCAGTACAAACGGAAACGGACATGTCATCGGCGATGACAGGCCTTCGGGTAGTAGCCGAGACCGTCAGCAGCTGGCCGATCCTTTGAGGGCTCATTAATGAATTCCCGCTGTAATCTTCCGATAGCACTATCCCTGAGAAGACTTGGCTGTTGGCTATAGCATTACTGTCTGGAATGAGCGTTAATACCTGATAGCTGAATTTCCCGGTTGAATCCCGGAATATCACCAGCTTGGTTATTGAACTTAGATCCAGCAGGTTGGACGCGGCCACGGGAGTTCTGACGAAAAGTAGATTTTCAAAATTGATGGGTACTATTACTACCGGACCAACAGACAGGGTCAGTACCTTAGCCTGATCCCACTGCGGAGATCTCACCTGGTTAGCACGAAAATTTTGGCTATTGAGGGGCAACTTCTGACCCAATACGCCACTGAAGAAATTTTGAGCTTGGACAATAAGCGGATTCGGCTGTGAAGTACTGGCGATTCTTTTTTGACAGGCCATGAAGCATAGCAGCAGTAAAAAGATGAATGTTCTTTTCATTGTATAAGGTTTGTATAATTTTATTCGTGGGATAAAATTAAACACAATGAAGATCGGGTGTGCTAAGGGAAATACTTAGGTCGGACAAATTAAAGTTGTCAATTGCATATTTCGAAGCATAGAAGTCGGCCTCAATCTAACGGAATCAGGAGATTGAAAACAAGTAAAAGTTGTCTAAATAAGAGACCGCTCCTGGAAAGGAACGGTCTTCTATTATTCCTAAATCTTAAAGACTTAAATTATGAAAAAATGTCGAATGTTGGTTCTGTCATTAATGAAATAAATAAGGGCCGCCACAATTGAAATAGCGAAACCAAAAAGGAGAAATGTCTTCCTTTTGGTAAACTAGCAAATGTTATTTATTGGTATGCATCTTTTGTTGTTTGCCAGTAGGACGAAGGGTGATAATCTATGGAATCGACCTTATCCATTTCTCGGACTTCATACCCGGATATCTTGGATAAAGGCACCTGGTTTGTCGGACCAAATAACAACCTCAAGTCTCCTTTTTTGATTAGAGAGTCTTTTGGATCCTGAAATATGGGAATTTTAACAAGCTGCTGGCCATGCGTATTAAATAAATCTGTAATTTCTATCGGCGGATTCCGAACCGGGTAATACTTCCTCAGATACCTTTGGTAGACTACGACATCCTGGCGAATCACATCGCGGTCTATGGTGCCTAAACTGGAGATCATAGCCTCGAACGTCGGAGAATCTCCTTTTCTGATGGCATCGATTACTGCTGTTGAAGTAGCCGTAATTTGCTCCTTGGCAGTCAAATGAAGACATCCTATGAGACTGGACAATATAATCGTTGATCCAATAATTCCGACTAATATTTTCATTTGCTCTGGTTGAATAGTTTTACCGGTGAACCTACCAGGTGATTGCGATTGCCTCTGCATAATTGCAAAGGTTCGCTACTGGGTAGCTTGCCCCGCCCGTTGCCAATATGATAAAGGGTGATAATGTGTCGAATCAAACTTATCGATTCCTCCAACTTCGTAACCGGTTATCTTTGATAAGGGGGCTACATTGGTCGGGCCAAAAAATAACCTTAGATCACCTTGTTTAATTGGCGCATTTGCGGAATCTTGAAAAATATGAATTTTAACAAGCATCTGGCCATTGGTATTAAATAAATACGTAATCTCTATGGGCGGATTCTTTTGCGGATAATATTCTCGAATATACTTCCGGTAGAGTGCGACATCATGGGGAATGCCTTCGCGATTTAAAGTGCCTAAATTTTCAATCAAATCTTCAAATTTTTCTAAGTCTCCTTTCCTAATGGCCTCGATTACTTTTGTGGCCGTAGCCGTTATTTGTTCCTTGACAGTTGACTGACTACATGCTGTAAGACACGAGAAGATAATCATGGTTCCTAGAATTCCAACTAAAGCTTTCATTTCTTGTGTTTTTTGAGCGAATTGATCGCTTTTATTAAATCTTGGTATTTACCCAAAGCTTCCAAAGTCTGCGACTGAACTTGTATGTTATTATTTTTTAAGATTGATATTCCTGTCTGCAAGACACTTAGGCCATATTTCGCTGAATTTTCCGCGTCAGATACGTTGATAGTAGGCAACGTTCCGTCTTGGACAAAGTTGGTTAAATCATCTTTAAACCCTACTGAAAATGACGAGGCTCCTGCCGATGAATTGACTAGTGCTATTGATCTATCAAATTCAGATTGATTATTAAACAGGTCCCCGCGAGCACGCCATTTTTTCCAATCGGTAGTAAACATCTCGATCCATTTACCGACTTCCTTGAACGCTGATCCGGCTGCGTTTGCCTTATCAGCAAATTGTTTGCTTGCTTCCGCATCCGGTGTTAGCTTTCCGCCTGCGGTACTGGGTGTTGGATCTGGATCCTGGTCATCCGCGGAGAAGGTCCAAGGTGTTTTTTTCAGAACGTCATTTGCCGATGTGAAATGCGGTTGGCCATCATCCGGGATATCTCCCTCTGGGCCTGTTTTTACGCTCGCGGGTGTAAAAAGAGGGTTTCCACTTTGGTCTTTGAAAATTTGAGGAATATTGGAAGCTACCAGGGAGACCTGTGCTACCCAAACTTTAGTGTCCTTTCCATTAATTTGCTGATTTGTATATGACCCCGTTTCCCTAAACCAGGCACTATTGAATGGTAATAGTTCTAAGCCCTCTAAATCAATTCCAGCGGTCACCTTGTCCTCAGCATAACAGTAATCGCTTATGCTTGAATATATCGTCGCCAATGGATCAAGCTGCCAAAACCGCCCTATCTGAGGATCCTGTAATCTGAAATGCATATCGTACATGTCCAAGCCACTCCCATCGCTAAATTCTTTATTCTGGAATTCCTTCCCGCTGAGTTTGTATTTATTTGGTGCGTAAGCTTGCTTCAAAGCCATATCCGTGACACCAGGCATTGACAACCCGAACGGATAGTAACTACCAACCCCTTTTTAACCCGAACCCCTTTTCTGTGGCGCTCGGATTTTGATCTGTTCAAAGAACTGCTAACAGACTCCAAGATAATCGTTTTTTCTTTTCAGCTGAACTTTTCAATTGAGTTCAATTGAATAAAAAAGGATGCCTGTGATGGCTGCGGCCGATACTGGCCGCTATTCCCTGGTTGTTCGGCCGGAGCCCCGGCGGAGGCCCAATCATGAGACAAAAAAAGCCCCCTATTCGGGGGACTTCTCTTTGTTCAGCTCATCGTTCAGTTCAGTCAGATTCGGCAACTGGCCGAACTTGATGACGGCATCCTGGATAGAGTCTCCTTCCACAAGGATCCTGGGGCCGTAATCGGCCAGGAAGGTCTCCTTCTGATCGTCCCGGATCTGGTAGATGTCTAGTTTGTTTTTTTCTTTTACAATGTAAGTAGTCATAACGTTTGTTTTAAAATGAATGAAAAAAGTAATCCCCTTACACCCCGCCAGGAGGGGTTACTTTTTTCATTTTAAAAAGCAGTGGTGCTGACAGGTTAAAAGGAAAAAGAACGTCACCGGGGTCAGGGTAGGATCGAAGTGAGTTAATGGGCTATTACGGGCTTATGGCAGGCCTGTCAGCGGGCAGGGATACAAACATCCGGACGGGTAGACAGGGGTTACTGATGCCAGGCTTATGCATTGCTGCCCGGATTTATGGTGACGATCGGCCTTTATACCGCAGCCGCTCCCCTGTCTGCCCGGCCGGATGCACCAAAGCCGTTACTGTTGCCCGGACTTGTTCTGCTGCTCATCGGCTGCGGTTGCCTATTCTATCGCCCTTCTTAGTGAGTGGCCAGACATAGATTTTGCAGACATGTGGCCGCGCGGGACTCGGGAGAGAAAAGGACGAGGCCCTGCCGCCACCACCGCCATGTGGCCGGCCGTGTGGCACGGAGGGAGGCCGGCAGGCCGCCGGGCCACTACCCGCCGGATCGGCCTTAGCGTTATGCCGCAGCGCCAGCGGAGGCAATATTGATCAGACAAAGCGGCCGGCCACCGGCAGGTGGCGGACAAACAAAAGGCAGCGGGTGGATGCGGCCCCCGCCGCAGCCACGGGTAGCTGCCCGAACGGAGACGGGTGAGCGTGCCAAGGGACGTGACAGCGTGCGGAGCACCTGGCGCGGCAATTGCCGAACCCTGGCGGAGGGAGACCTTTTTTCCTGCGTTAGTGGCGCCAAGAGTTTTGTGCGCAGGGGGTCAGCTCATGGGGTGATGTTTTTGCAGTTCGTTTTGCAGATCATCCGTATTGAGCACCTGGTAGCGTTCCGTGCTGCTGACATATTTATGCCCGGCCATGTATTGCACCTGGCGAAGGTTGTACCGCTGTAACCAAAAGGTCAGGACGCTGTTACGGATCTGATTGGCGTTAATGACCTTCGGGTTGAACTTTTGCAATTGCCCGATCATGTGTTTCATCCGGTTGCTGATATTGCGGGCGCTGGCATCCGTCCGCACCGGCCGGGCTAAAAAAATACCTTCTTTCAACCGGTTGTCCTGCAGGTATTGCTGTAGTTCCACCACCTGGTGGGCCTGCAAGGGCAACCACCTTTCATTGCTGTAGGAAGTTCCTTTGATAAAAATCTTCCCTTCCTTCAGGTGGATATGAACGGCCTCCAACCGGGTGATTTCCTCGGTTGGCATGCCCTGGTAGATCAGCAGGCCCAGCATAATTTTCTTGGCGGGATCTACGTTTAACTGCAACTGATAACGCCGGTACAGTTCTTCCAGCTCGTCCATGCTTAACAGGTTGTTCGGCAGCTTCCGTACAATGCCCCGTACATATATGCCGGCCGCAGGGTTATCCTCCCGCCGGCTTTCGCTGATCAGGTAATTAAAATAATGCCGGATGATATTCAGCTGACCGTGTATCGTCCTTTTGCTTTTGCCCTTCTCGTGCATGTGGCGCATAAAGGCAATCACATCATTGTAACTTGCCTGCTCACCTGTGAGTGGTTGATCTGCGAGCCAGTCAGTAAATCCCTTGCAGTACGGCAGATAACTTTTGATCGTTCCCGGGCTGTAACGTTTGGTTTGTAAATAGGTCTCGAAGTTCATGGCTTATTGTTTGGGTTCATTAATCAGGTGTGTATAGATTTGCGTGCTGTCCAGGGCGGCATGCCCTAAAAAATCTTTGATCCGTTCCAGCTTCATGCCGCTTTGCAGCAGGTGCGTAGCGATACTATGCCGCAGTGTGTGCGTACCTACCTCCTTGCTGATACCGGCTTTATGAACCAGGCCCTTGATTCGCAGGTACAGGCTTTGTTTATGGATCGGCCGGCCCTTGTTCGCATCGAGGAACAGGACGGCGCAGGGACGTTGCAACAGCTCCGGGCGGCCCTGCTCGATATAGACCAGGATGTCCAGGTAGCTTTTCTCCGCTATCGGCACATACCTTTCTTTATACCCCTTTCCCCGGCGCACGTACAGCATTTTCCGGTCATGGAGGATATCGCTGCATTCCAGGCTGGTCCCTTCCTGCAAGCGTAACCCGCAGCCATAAAACACCGATAGCATGGCCCTGTCCCGGATGCCTAATACATCCTCCCCGGTCATGGCATACAACCGGCGGATCTCCGCCCTCGTTAACCAGGTGGGCATAGCGCTGGCTCCTTCCAACAGCTCTAGCGTAAAGCCTATGCCGCTTTTACCTGTCTGCCGGATGTAGCGGCTAAAGAGTTGCAAGGATTGGATATACTTGTTGATATGGCCTGCACTAAAACCTCGTCCGGTGCGGATGCCGATTTGGGTCTGCTGGCGCTTGATAAAGGCCGTCGCATCGGCAGCGACCAGTTGTTGTAAACTATCCTTTCCGCGGGCCTCCTGGTCAGCCAGGAACTCCGCCAGGTGCCTGGGCATAGACGTTACACTGGCAGGTGCATACCCTAAGACTTGCAGCCATTCGGCAAAGCCTTGCCGGAGTAATCGATGTTCATCACTGTGAAGGAAGTATAGCCGGTTCATGGCAAACATTTTTTGCTATTACTACAGTTTCCCGGACGATTGGGCCACTGGCTGTAAAAAATTGATAGTGATGGGTTTAAGTGGTCCACTAACGGCAGTGGGCCAGTGATGGGCCAGTGGACTACTTCCGGGACGCTATTTTGTCCAGGATAGCCTGTACATGCTGGTTGATGGTGGATTTCAGCTGATCGTATTCGGCGTAGTCGGCAATGCTGTATTCATACTTCGCGTACCGTGCGCTGCGGTTGACTTTGAGATAGCCATACCTTTCCAGCTCCGACAGGTGGCGTTTCAGGGTCGTAGGCGCTATGCGTAACTCCCGGCGGATCTCCCGCGCGTGGAAACTCGTTTTACCCTGTTCTTTCAGGATCACTTTGAGCAGCTCTAAAAACCCCCGGCTCGCTTTGGTCAGCTCGTCACTCTTGCTGAACAGCACATCTTTTAACAGCCCAAAAGCCGCTTGCAGATCGGCTACCGTGCTTTCTACATACGGATGGCCCTGGGCGTCCCGTTTGACCGGCCGTTGGTATTGGTGGTAGAAGGTGATCGCCTCGATAAAGGCCAGTAGCAGCGTCATCGTCCGGCGGGGTTTGAACACTATTTCGGGGAGCTGGATATATTTTGCATAGGGATTGACGACCTGCACCGGCATCAGCACCCGCTGTACATGCTGCAGCTGGGTACGGGTATAGTGTTCCGCCTCCCGGTTGATCTCGCCCCCGGCGGCTTTCGTCTGATAGTCCAGTATCCTGCTGTCCTGGTCCTTGCTGCCATCGATGTACAGCAGCAGGCAGCGGTTGGCGTTATCTTCATACAGTCTTTCCCGCGTCGTGCAGCCGCTCACGCTGACCGGGCCTTCTACCAGGAGGGTAACCGTTTTTAAATTGCCCTTGCTGTCTTTGAGCGTGACGGTCTTGCTGATCCGCCGCTTGCTTTGCAGCTCCCGGAGCGGGTACATCGAAGATTCCGCGCCGTCCAGGTCCTCGATCAGCAGCAGCCGGTGGCGCAGTTCGTCCTGCCGGAAGTAATAAAAAGCATTCTCGGTGATTTGGGTGATCTCGATCTTGTCCTCCGGCGGGATCAGCTCACTGACCCGCTCCTGCAAATAAGTCTTGCCGCTGCCGCTCGATCCCAAAAACATCAGGTGCAAAGGGACGGACAGCTTGCGGCTGCTGTACACCAGCCAGGCGATCAGCCGGTTGGTTTCCTCACCCACAATGCCGGAGCGGCCTATATCTTCCCCCGTCCGTTCCAGCAGGTTCGCTTGCTTCAGGTAGCTAATAGCAGCCTGCCGCTCGGCAGGGCTCAACTGTATTCTTTCCTCCGCCCGTGGCTGCAGGGATTCCATGCGCCTGGCCCGGTAGCTTTCCAGCTCGCTGGTCAGAGCGGCAATCGTTTGTGTCGCCGCTTGCGTGGGGATATCCAGGCTTTCGGCGATCTTGTTGATCAACTGCTCGGTATGGGGATGGTTGTACAAGTCCAGGTGATGACGCACCGGCAATAACTGTTTTGCCTTATGCTCCACTTTCAGCGTCACCCGCATCCGGTCCAGGCCCGTGAGCTTGATACCACCCAGTACGGTGATCACGAGCTCGCCTCTGTCATAGACCAGCAGCTCCGGGTTGGCCGTGATCAGTTTACCAGCTCCGGACGCTATTGCCGTAGGAGCGGGGGCTTTCGGGTGTTCGGCGGGGGTAGGTTCAATTGAAAAAGAAAAGGCGGTACGTCCTCCGATCAGGTCAGCCAGTACGCGCGGGTCGTCATGGGTTTGAAGCAGACTGTTCACATCTTCACCATCCGGCACGGCCACCGTCGTGAGCTTGACGGTTGGCAGCAGGGTATGCAAAGTGGCGCCATGCTTGGCAGTGGCTGCTTTGCCGGCTTCATCGCCGTTCAGCATAAAAATGATTTCTTCCAGGTGTTTGAGCGCCAGGATCGCTTGCAGGTGTTCATCCGTCAACCCATTGGTGCCATACAAGGCGAGTAATTCGTATTGTATCGTCAACTCGTGCTGTTGCAGGATCGTAACGGCATCGATGATACTCTCCACCAGGATCAGCCGTGAGGTCGCCACTTTCGGATAACCCGGATACAATCCCTCCCGGCCGGTCAGGTAAAAAT
>Ga0302300_1000714_pt1 | contig 21659 bp, 18 predicted proteins | sample III_Palsa_E1_1_FD_198756 | JGI IMG/M metagenome (GOLD analysis project Ga0302300, IMG submission 198756) | Peat permafrost microbial communities from Stordalen Mire near Abisko, Sweden - III_Palsa_E1_1 | ecosystem: Environmental > Terrestrial > Soil > Palsa > Peat permafrost | place: Sweden... | reverse complement strand
ATATATCTTGTTACTTTGTTTTGTTCAGGTAAACCATATATGGTTTACATTTTTTGGTAAAATCATACAAAACATGTTTACCTGAACAAAACAAAGATAAATAGTATACCTAGTAATACGAGTAGATAACAATATTTTAGTATAGAACGATTTTACAGTCACTGACAGCTGAAAGTCTTTAACATGTTGATCTTTTCAGATAAACATGTTCCATATTTTTACTAGTAAGATAAATTATAATAAGGGAACTTGTTAATATGAGCATATAGTCTTATTCTAATATAAAGTGGTTACACACACACATACTCTATGCAAAAGATTGCATTTTTGCTATCATGACCCAATTGTTATTGGATACAAAAACATACATATATACATATTTATTCATACAAACATAATTTGTATCAACTATACATTTTTTATCCAAATTTGGATATTTCAAATAAACAATGTATAAACATTATATTAAAAATATTTGTCAAAGCATATGTTTACATATAAGATTTATATTCTTTACCATGTAAAAACAGTATAATAATTAAATTATTACAACAATATTTATCTTTCTTTCCTTTTGTTATTGAGACATGAAACAAATTTATATTCACATCAATATGTAACTGATATTATACATATATATAATATATGTATTATTATTAATACTTGTTACAAAGTTATTACTATAATAAATAGTATTTTTGTTATATGTGTTACACTTAAAATAACATTAATACAATAAATAACATTAATACAATAAATAACATTAATACAATAAATAACATTAATACAATAAATAACATTAATACAATAAATAACATTAATACAATAAATAACATTAGTATACTAATAATAGTTTATATCGCAATGTATAATTAAATATATGTAATTTTACTATAATGACATTTAAAATAAACATACTTAATATGATACCATATCATGTATATAATATATGAACATTTTAACATGTATAACATACATTAATTGCAGGATTTTAATCTATATATTACACATGTAATGTATTTTACGTGTATATGTAATTGTTTAACAATTACTTGAAAAAATTAACATAGGCCAATATTACAATAATATTAATTATATTAATATTTAACATGTCTATGACACACAACAGGTTGATGAATTATTATTGTTGTTAGTGTCATTTGTGTTTTGTGTTGATAATTGTGTTGGTATTTGTGTTGGTGATAATGGTGATGATGATACATTATTATTTGTTGGGTACTTAATAAGTCCATCGTGGTCATCATCATCATCGTTGTCTGTCCAATTGTAATATGATATAGCAGATAAATCATATACATTACTATATGGATGTAAATCTTCAGCTGATAGTAATTCAGAACCATAATATACATCACCACCAATCAAATTACCATTATTGTCATAAAACATAACAAAGTTTGTTTTAATCTCCATATCGAAATTATTGTTCACAAAGAATCTTTTATGTTTAACCTTATATACTTGTGGTCTAGCAGCCTTTGGGTCCAATCTCAATTCCATAACAGAACGAGGACAACTATGTGACACAACTGCAATTAATTTACCGTCAAAGGTGTAAAAAGATGTTTTGTTTGTTTTACACTGTGGTTTTGGTGATGATCCATCATCATCACAAGTGTTACTTTCTCTACTATAACAAAAGTATGATGCATGTTTAATAACTTCCATTTTTAAACTTTGTAAGTTTTGTTACCACATACTTCAAAATCAATCAGTTATGTTGTATATCCAATTTACACTTGCACTTGAATTTGCATTTACATTTACATTTACACTTGCATACGTATTTATATTACAATGGTTAAATTTACAATTTATAATATTGGTTGTATCTATATTAATCATATAAAATATTCCTTACCAAACAATTTTGTTATTAACCTTGCTATCACTACTAATTAATAATAGTAATAATAACAATGGAATTGTAACTGTTCACTTGTTAGTATACAATATGTCAAATATAGTATATATATATATATATATATATATTAATGTTAAAGATAATAATATTATAATAATATTATTTACATGTATCTGTTTGTATGTGTTTTTAGTTGAAAGTAACTATTCTATATATTTTTATTATACCTAATTTTGTCGGTTCCTAATACCCTTTCCCCTCCCCTCTCCATATCCATCTCTTCATTTTGACATATAACATTATTTTAATATAATTAACAGGATAAAAACGTAAATTACACGAGACAATATTACTTAATATGTTAACACATAATTAAAACAATAATTAAAGTGCGATATGAATTATAATTTGATTATAATAATTTGAATATAATAATTTGAATATAATAATTTGAATATAATAATTTGAATATAATAATTTGAATATAATAATTTGAATATAATAATTTGAATATAATAATTTGAATATAATAATTGTGTAATAGAATATATGTTATATTGATATTATGATTAATTAATAATGCTCAAAAGTATTTTTACTATTAAAATAATAATCATGACTGATATATTTAACGTTTCTATGACAACATTTCCTGCAATTATTCCACCACATGATGTAGAAGTTGGTATTAATAATATATTACCGATAAGGGATAGTCCAGAATATTCTGAGATGGAAGAACCTCCATCATATAATCCTCCGTTGTATGAACCTGTTAAACGGTATATTAAGAAACAAAAATACGTATACGGGAGAATAGTATCCAATCCAGAAATAAAACGTATATTAGACTTATTTTTTATCGATGATATTATAGCATATCAAATATCAGGGTATTGGATTACCGATTACAAATCATCTAACAATCGTAGCATCAATAAATTTACTCATGATAAATTTACTCATGATAAATTAGTAACAGGCCCAAATTTAGAGCCAGCTATCTTACAAATTAAGAAGAGTGATGATACGTGGATCTTAATTATTATACCATTAAGTGATAGTGGTAATATCAAAGGACGCATTACCTGTCAAGTGTACATCGGTAATGAAGACCAAGTGTATATTTCCAGTATAACTCAAATTAATATTGAACACAAAGAAATATTCTCAATTAGTCATTACGATACCAACCGTAAAGATAATTATCGAAGTGGTAATCGAAATGAACATCGGGATCAGGATAGAAGTAGAAGTATAAGTAGGAGTGGAGATACGTTATGTGGTATTCCAAAACTATTTCATATAGATGTTAGAATTAATGGATTTAAAATAACAGAATATCTACCAATATTTAACAATGTTATCGTATTACGAAGGGATAAAATATATAACCTTAATCATCCTGGAGATGAACGTCCAGTACCATTACTCAAATATTCATACGAATATTTTATTTACTTGCAAACTATAATATTACATGATATCATTATGTATTAACCTTCATCCCCTCCCTCTCTCTCCCTATTCCTCCCACTCACAGTTACCATTATTACTACTATTATCATTACCATCAACATCATAACATATTACCCTTACTCCTCTCCTCTTTTTATCATTCAAAAAATACACAACAACAATATGATATCTATTAACATATCCTATTAACTACTATTCTATCTTTCATATTTATAATATGATGTTTAAAAGATATTAAAACAACATCATACAAGTATAACTTGTATTATTACAGTTTAATGTTTCTCCCTCTCCTCCCTCTCTCTTCCTCACCCAATAAATATACTTCTTGTTTTAACTATTTTTTACATTCACAAGATATAAAAGTATATGATAATTACTATATACTTTTATATTTATGATACATTATGTACTTTTACTATTTCTTTCTTTTTTTTATTAATGGTATATATATATATATATACAGATAAGTTTGTGTGTTTTATTCATGTTAACTTAAAACCAACATTATATACATTTACATGATGTTCACATGATATTGGTGGATAGTTAAATACACCAATATCATGTAAATATGGTAACATAAATTGTATGAATATATACTAATTTTAAATTCTTACCAAATAAGAATATATGTGCAATTATTGGGATAAATATGTACATGTGATATGTTACAATATTTACATGTTTTAATTATTTATATATGTAAATATACACATACTGGAATATACAACATTATAATAATTATGTACTTTATTCCTTCCCCATTCTCATTTTCTATATAGAAGAAATATATGGAGTAGAGAGGGAGATATTTATTTTATACAAACATTGTTTGTATATAGTATACATTGTTAACAAAATTTTATGACAGAATATGTTTATATCAACAAAATATTGTATATAAATGTTGTTGATATAAATCACTACATTAATTTGTATAATTTGTAATTTTATGTGTTAATAACACATAAATATATGTATACATATATCAGCAAAATTAACTTATCACAAAAGAGTAGTAGTTATTATAACGTTGTTCTCTATACAATCAATAATTGTATTGATTATTTTCTCATGTAGAAATATTAAAGTTTACATTCTTTACATCAAAAACATGTTACTATTTATTACGTTAATATTTTTGGTATTAACCATTTTGTGATAATTTTTAATCTCACTAACATTTTAACATATACACATTTATATTATTTAACATAAAAGTTTACAAAATAACAACATATTTTGTTATTTTTGTGAGTTTAAGAAAACTCACAAGCTGGTTGAATTTATTTTCATGGTGGGAAATGGGTAGTCACAAACCACAATATATTATAAATAATATTGTTATTCATATAATTTGGATAAAATAATATATTATACTTATATTATTACATAATTGTTGTGGATTGTTAGATGCGTTGCGCTTGTGCACGTATTTTATGTAATCATCAGCAGTTCAAACACAGTTACATTCTTTATATCTACTCTGTTCTCCCTCTCACATACTTTCGCTCCCTCCCTCTCTTCCCTCACCTACAAATTTAAGGGTAATTACATGAAGTTCGTGAATTTAACCATCCACGGTCTATTATGTGAATACTAGCAATAACATTTTGTTTATGAATAATATAGTCATGTATGAACACATGCATGAACCGTGGATGGTTAAATTCACGAACTTCATGTAATTGTAATCATATATAACACAATTTACTTCCGGTATACTAAAATAAATGGAAAGTTATTGTTGAAGAAAAAGAATAAAATAAGAAGATGTAATCTATCCTACTCCTCTCCTTCCTCTTCATTTTCTTCCTCTTACTCTTCATCCTCACCATCAATTATATCAAGTAGTATAGAACAATTCTATACTAATAAAATTTGGGTATGATAACACTTTATATAATTTTTTATATTGATAAGTATTTTGTGGTTAACATATTTTTGGTTCAATACATAATAAAAAATATTTACACGGTAATGATAAGAGAGAGAGAATGATAAGAGATAGAAGAAGTAAAAAAAAGATATTGTTAATAATTAAGTTTGTAATTGTTAATATATTACATGAAATCTGTGTAATTAACTATCCACAACAATCATGTAATGATACTTTAATATTTACATGATTGTTGTGGATAGTTAATTACACAGATTTCATGTAATTGTCAACCGAAATCCAGTTGTTTTCAACGGTTCAATGTATAATTGTACACTGAACAAAATTGGGATCATATAAGTGTAAAACAATTATTCTTTAAATCATCAAAAACTATAAGTATACTGGTAATATTATATTGAATGATATTATTTTACATGATTTTCCGCTATCAAATTAAAAATATCTAGTTGTCACGAAGAGATAATAAATAAAATATTATGGTGAAAGTGTCCATATGTTGAAATTCATGTGTGAACATGTAAAATTCGTGTATCCAACCACTCACGAATTTTACATGATGATATAAAGATATTATATAATGTTAAGTTATTTAGCTTCAAGTTAACACACACACTTGTTGTGGATTGTTGGATGCACAAACTTTGTGTAATTAACAGTAATATGTGTTTATATGTAAACATAATAAATAGGTAGTTATTTATAACTTGTAGTTATAAATTCGTAAGTAGATATATGTATTAACATACATGCATAATATATATATATATATATTGTTTTAACTTTATATTATGCATGTATGTTAATACATATATCTATTAATAAACATAAATATAAATAAATAGTTATATGTAATAATATAATACAGTATTATGTATATTAGGATGATATTTGTATCTTGGAGATGCAAAATGTTTTACTATACAATGAATAGTAGTTCTAATACTAATTAAGTGTTATAAACATTAATATTAACAATAACAATAATAATAACAATATATTATTTTACTTTAAAATAAGATATGGTATTACCATACTATTACTAGTAGTAATTATAATAATAATATTCAACAATTACTTTATACCATTTAATATTATTAATATCACAAGTAAAGATTAATTTACACTAAAACATGTATTGTTGTAATTATTTTAATATTGTTTTTAAACATATAAGTACCAATATCAATATAGTTAGAATATAAGTTATATTGTATGGTATCTCTATTTGATAGATACAAAACTGTGGAGAAAGGGGAGGGAGGAGTGGAGGGACGAAGAAGGATGGTTTAATATACAACATGTTGTATATTAAAAGTTTTGAATGATAATACTATTAACTTGACCCTATACATAGCCAATGGTAATTGTCTATATACTTTAAAAGGTCAAGGTTTTGTCGTGATATTAATTTTGACGATGATGTTGACGTTAATTTTGGTTTTGTTTGTGTCCTCTCTCAACCCTCCCTCCCTCCCTTTCCGCTCCACTGTTCATTATTCCCTATTCCCTATTCCCTATTTTAATATACGATTGTTATCTACATACATATTATCTTTTAATTTTTAAATTTGTATAATTAGTGATAGAAATAAATTCATGTTAATAAATATTAAAAATGTAATAACGACACAACAATGTTTGTGATTATATAGTTATTATTTAAATATAAAATACAATTTGTACACATACGCGTATACGCAGAATATTTAGTTCATTAAAATATTTGTTGTTCGGACATATATATATGTTACAGTTATTATGTGATCGAACGTTTTTTGTCACAGATAGATAATTTTTTGACAAAGATTTTTTGAAAATTCCAACCTTTTCCGGTAAATTTTCGGAAAATTTCGTCCTGTCAAAAAATTTACTGTAATCGATATATCGTTGTCACATACGTTTATACATATGTAACATATATTTTATTTATGTTATAAATAAACATAATTATTATACATATACCATTATAATGTTACATTATAATAAAGTAAATATTATTAATAATAGTTATTAACTTACACAATACATATATATTATATGCAATTTATATTTTAACTTAATTATATAAATTATATAAGTATTTATATATTATTGTAATATATAATTATGTTTATATTATAATACATGTTATTAATATTATATATTAAATATATAAAAATACTTTAATATGTAGATACTTTGGTATATAATTACTTTAATATATAATTTAATATGTATTTATATATTAAAGTACTTATTTATTTAATAATATTATATAAAGTATATAATATGTAAATAAGTAGAATGTATAAATATATTATAATAATAATAATAATATATTTATGTTAACACCAATAATAGAAACAATATTTAACTACATGTTATTAAACACATATTTAAATATAATATACATTACTTATATAGTTATACAATATAACTATAATATTGTTAATATTATATACATAATTTATATATTTTAATATATTATAATAATATATTCTTATTAAAGAAACATATACTTATTTATATATGTATATAATTAGTAACCATTATTACTAGTAACTCACATAATGGTTAGTGGATGATTTGGATGCACGTATTTTATGTAAGTGATTGTAATTTACCGTAATTTATTGTATATTATGTCTTTATATATCTATATCCTATTACTCTTTCTTTTTATGTTTTTATCTATCCTAATAATTTATGTATAAAATACATAAATTAGTAGCATGATTACATGCAATCTGCGCATCCAAATCATCCACAAAATATTCTATGGATGTATATATATATGCCACATATACTTCGTTTATTAACGAAGTATCATCACCAACAGGTTACAAGATTACTGTGGATAATTTGGATTCACAGATTTTTGTGTATTTAAACATAAAATTGTATGAAAATACATAATTTCTATAGAATGGGATGAAATGAGTGAAGATAAAAAAGAGAACAAACAAACAAATATATACCAACAAATATTATATCAAAATAGTCTTAAATTATTTTAAACATTAAAATAATATTATTCGTTGAATATTTAACATCATTTAAGATTATTTTCAATACAACATTTATTGATATTTTTTGGTGTGTGTGTGATGTGTGAAAGAAATATGTTGTAAAATAGATGTAAATTTAGGTGTATTTTATATGGGAAATTACATGAAATGTGTGTGTGTGTTTATCCAAATCATCCATTGTCATTATGTTTTCCATACATAGAATAGAACGTTATAATAAACGGATATTAACAAAATTAAAATTATAATACCATAAAGTACATTATCCATATAAAATTATGGCTGATGTTGTATTTGATGAACACTACCGTGAATTCAGAAAGAAACAAGAAACAGCATACAGAAAAGGTGGATTTCTTTGTCCCAAATGTTCACAATATCGCGTTAAACCAAGAGATGTTAAATGTCCCAAATGTGAATTCCTTTAGTTGTAAAAACACCATAATCATGATGTAATTTTTATCACAGGGATACTATATATAGTCACATTACAATATTAACAACTATGACAGTTGGGGAAGGGTTATAATTAATTATATAAACTAAACACCAAACACGAAACATATTTGCATATTTTATATGCAAAACAAGATATTATTATTACATGACAACTAAAAATAAAACAATATATTATTAGTTTAACAAACCTGGATCACATTCACACTTTATGTTGTTTTATACAACATATATATATACATACAAATAGATATTACCAGTAGTGAAAAACTTTCATTGTTAAGGTAACATAATCTACAAGAATCATGTGAATGTATCTATATACTCTATTGTTATTAATAACAGATGATTGTATATATCATACACACAGATGTTGTGGATTATTAGATGCACGAATTTGTGTGTATAATTTACAAAAGTGTATAAGATTACATGGAAAGGATAAATATATTCGTGTATGTAAAAATAACAAATAAAAATGTACCAACAAACATTTTATATCAAAGATTTTAAATAAGTAATATTATTTTATTGTCTGTTAGTACATTTTTTGTATACTTGTGTAATTTGTAAAGTAAAAAAGATGTAGAGTAAAAAATAAATGTATAATACGAGGGTAATTACATAAAATACGTGTGTTTAATCATCTACGGAAATTATGTAGCTCTACACATGCATAAATAAAATATTTATACGTTCCAGTTGATATTGATCGTTTATTTATAACATGTAAATTTCATGAATGTTGTCTTGTTTATAATATTTTTGTCTCTATTATTCCAACTATTATAATAATTGTATTATTATAACATTACATATAACTATTTATAATAAATAAGTTAAGTTTACAATATTATATAAATAAAACTATTAACATTATATTATCTCATGTATAAATAGACAATAATAGATAATCTGTATATTAATAGTTTTGTTATTTATATTTATGTATATAATGTTATATTATATTATATATTATTAATACTTTACTTATTAACATTATTTATATTAACAAGTAAAGTTTTCTGACATGTTAATGTAAAATAGTTATGTGTAACTCATATGTACATACATATATGTTATATGCTAACATAACATAAAATATATTAACAGTCACATTACAAATAAATTATATAACTGTTATATAATATAGTAATTGTGTATAATTATTATTGTTAATATTAACATTAATATTCTCATATAACACTATTACATGATATAAAGATGGGGTAATAATATTAACAGTTACATTATATACTATAACATATTATATACATATATCTCCAATAGTCATGCTATTTTTACTTCACCATAAAGTAAAAATATTTAAATGTAGTTATTATAATTACTTACCAATATTTTCTCATATATTCCATTTCTACTCCTACTTTTACTCTCCATTCTCTTTCTCCTTCTTCTCGCCTCTGTTCTCTCTTTCTTCATTCTCTATCCAATTACACATTAATACATGTATGCTTGCGGATAGTTGCCTACGCTGCGTTCGTCGCAGATGACCGTGTAATAATACTAACATTCATACATCTTTTATTTTTTGCCCATACATATATTAGTATTACTACACGGTCATCCGCGACGAGCGCAGCGTAGGCAACTATCCGCAAATGTCTATGTAACAATATAATTGTATCTTTTCTCTCTTTCTTTCTTTCCATCTCTCCCTCTTCTTCATTACAAAATAAAAATATAAATATACATTGGTTATATATGTATATTTATACAATCAATACAGTTGTTGTATCAAACACCTTAGTATTGGTTAAAATACTGTTTATGCGAAAAATCTTAAACGAAAAAATGTATTATAAACTTGTTGTTTTTATTTAAAAACATAATTTGTAAGTATGACATGTTTATAATACATTTTTTCGTTTAAGATTTTTCGCATAAACAGTATTTTTACAATTGATTTTTTACTTGTAACACATCAGTATGGTTTATTATAATTACAAAATGTAATATAAATTACAGTAATTAATATTACTATATATTATATCAACATAATATATAGTAATATTAATTCATACATTAAATATGCAATATATACTTATTTATTTTTTCTCTCACTTCTTTTTATTTCTTGCCCTCTCTTACCCATCATTAATATAATATTATTATACATAACGTATAATACATTGTAATTTTAATTACTATTTTTAATTATATTAACTGTAATACAAATATATGTAATAACATTGTCATTGTTATATATTTTATTTCTTTTATATAATGAGAAGGTATAAGATATTAACTGTTAATAACATTATAGTATAGTAAACAAAATGTTATTGTGGCAGTAATTATGTATTATATTTTATAATAGTGTTATGTAACATAACATTTTGTGAGTAGATTCTTACCGGTATAAAATAATAGGTAATTATACATATATACATTAAAGTAATAATATTGTATCCCTACTACTGTATCATTACTCCTTCTTTTATTTTATATTTAAACAATATTTATGTAAAAAGTATTAATACAAATAATGGTTGTATTAACTAATTTTATGTGAAGTAATGTTACTTTACTATATTTTTTTATTACTGCCACCAGTTTTCTTTCTCTTATACTGTTAATACTTTTTTATTCCTATCTTAATATTGTTTTCTCTATTTGTTTTATACACCTTCTTTTTAATGTATACAGATACCATAATTAACGACTGTAACATCTTTTTACCTTTACATGTTTTAAAACAAAAAGACAATATACAATTTTTACCATTCCAAGTATATTTAAAATATACTTAATATTTTATAACGTTATATATGGTAATTTAAAACTACACAAAAAATAACATACTGTAACTTATACCACGATTATGTATCCACATATAATTAAAAATTCAATAACACATCATGTATTGTTATATTTTAGATTGTTATAAAAACAATGGTAATACTAATAATACAATATATATATATATATATATATACACATATTAAATAACGAATAATATATATTACATAACATATTAATTACATATGTTAAATTGAGGTTTTTTCATATCAACATAAATAAAAACAGTGCTGGAACATACATATGTATAGTAATAACTATTACACCAGTCAGGAACAAAATGATCAGCAGATCAGTCAACAGGTCAATGAACAGACAAATCAACAAGTCAATGAACAAACAAATCATGAACAGGAACAAAAGAAGATCAATAGTGATCATGATGGTGATCAAGGTGTTGACAGTAGTCAACAAGGAGCGAAACAACAGAAGCAAAAAAGAAGGCAACAACATTTAATACAGCATCATAAACAACAAACAATAAAAACTATAACATTTCCAATTATGAGTGGTAAGGAATTATACCATACTGATGATTTATTTAGACAGGTAGTTCAGGATTTAATGATGACTGAAGGTTGGGTCAACGCTGAAATTATGATTACATATCAAAATGGTAATCTTAATGGTTGTGTACAAGTAGTGGGTGAATGGTTAGGTTTGTGGGATAACGATATGTCTGTAATTCCAGATTCATCTGTACCTAAAGGTCACTTTCTAATTGAGACATATATGATAAATGGTGTTTTAGATGGTAATTACACCTTTTTATGTTATAACGAACAAAGTAAGATTGAACAGATAGTTCAAATGTATTACATTTCAGGTACAGTTGCTATTAGATTGGAAATTTGGGACCAAGATATGGTGTTAGAATTAAACAAAATGTTAAATTTACCCATTTGTTACGACTCCGATATTGATACTTTACTACAACAACATCCATCCTTATCATATGGTAATACCGATTGGACTGAAAAAATTAAAACAGCAACCGGGTTATGTCAACAGGTTAATTTTAACAAACACACAGTATCCTTACATTCACTATCTTCATAACCTTCTTATCCTCTTTTTCTCTTTCCCTTTCCTCTATTCTCCTCATCAATACCAATATTTACATTGTAAATATTACTATATCTATACTATTTTAATTTTACAACTGTATTATTAGCAACGTATATACAGCTTTATAATAAATATTTACTTACAATATATATATATATATATATATATAGTTGGACATACATTAATATTAATAATATTGTATATATATATATATTTATATAAACTTCAAAACATTTACATATTTTAATGAATAAGAAGTTGGAATGTGTAAACATGGATTGTATGAACATAGAATGAGTAAACATGGAAACGTAATTATACTATTGTTTGATGTTTTGACATTTACAACATGACATATCAATATCATACATAATTATATACTTATATACTGTGTCACACAGTACAGTAATATTAATATTATCAAATAAATGTAATATGTCAAACCAATATTACACATTTAAATACCAAATATTCAAAATAGTATTTACTATTTTGAATATTATGTTGTTATTAGATAATAATATTAATAATAACAACAATAACATAATTTATAGTATCTTTACATAAAATCTGTGTAGGCAAAACCAACCACAAACGTTATGTAAAGATACCAATATAATTACTTTTATTACTACATAATATTTGTGGTTGGTTTTGCCTACACAGATTTTATGTAATTATGCTCATATATAATAACAATATTAACATTAATAACATATGTATACATAAATATATGTATTACATATATTATATATCTTAAATAGTTTTATTTTTACAATACACATTATACAATATAATGTAATTATTATTATTAAGATAGAATTGGTATAGTTAATAATGTTAAACACATAATTTTATATATGAACATGATACCATAAGTTACATTCATGTGATAGGTATAAACATAAACACTGTTCATAACAGTGTTTTATATGGTATATATGGTATATATGGTTGTGTATTATGCATATAAGATATAAATTGTAAAGTGGATATTTGTTGTTAATATTGGTGTTAATTGATGATAATGTAAATGGATGAATTAGAAGGAAGGAAGAAAGAAAGAAAGAAAGAAAGAAAGAAAGAAAGAAAGAAAGAAAGAAAGAAAGAAAGAAAGAAAGAAAGAAAGAAAGAAAGAAAGAAAGAAAGAAAGAAAGAAAGAAAGAAAGAAAGAAAGAATGTGAGGGTTTATGACTGTGGTATGAAGTATATATTACCATGGTTAATAACAAATAAACCAGAGTTGAATGATTTGCATATGGATGCGCCTTCAATGAGAACAATACCAGGTTTGGTATTGATAGCCTTAACGGTAAGTTCACTAGTTGCAATATCAACAAAGTTTAACAATAGTACCAATTGACCATTTAAGTGTAAACAAGATTTGGCAACTTGTGAAACTTTGAATTTGGTACCAGAAAATTATGCCTAGCCTATGGGCGTCATAATCAAAGATTTGAACATGATGTTCGGAATCTTTTACCATCGGTAACAAATGCGTAAATTTTGCTATCAATGGATACAGCAGTTTGTGACAATAATTTCATACTTTCAACATTAGTGTTGATAATTTTTATCATAGATTTGTTGCTATTGTTATTATTAACATTATTATCACATACGCATACACAATCACAATCGCTATTGTATATTTGAATAGCACCACTTACATCCTTAAAGAAACAAAAGATTAAGTTATCGCTAAACCAAAAATCGTTTAGTTTCTGCCAACTGATAGTATTATTATTACACATGGTACCAATGTATGACCAATCACATGTGTATACATAAGGACACATACACCATCAGTAAAATGAAGGTAAATATTACCTGTAATATCATCCACCTTTACATTTAACAACTCTGTCATAACATCAACACCAGGTGGTAATTTGTACTATACTATAGTTATCACACCACAACTTAACCTGTAAATAGTATTTGTGTGTTTAATCCACACATGTAACATACCCTTTTTGGTACAAAACATCCCTTCAATGATATCAGTGTCAATATCAAAATTAAGCTTAATTATACAATTTAAGTTTAACATGCTATTAACACTAATTATAGAAATTACAATTTATAATTTATTTGTTATTCTAATTAATTAATTAATTAATTAATTATAATTCTTTTCTTGATTAACAATCATGTTGTCATTAATTATTAAATGTCATTTTAATTATATAAACAATTGGTTTAATTACTAGTTTATATGGAATTCTAATATTTTACAATAAATCTTACGTTTTGTCATTGTCAAAATAGTTAAAATTATATTGTTAATATATAATAAATAAATAATTATTATACTAATTTACCCCTCCCCCTCCTCAACTAATATATAATTTATTTCTTCAACCCATCCATTCTTCTATACCTCTCTATGTCTTCTAATTCTTTCTTCTCTCTTTTCATCGTATATATGTACTACTAAAAATTACACAAAGTTCGTGCAGGCAAAAAATGACTACGGTACTTTGTAGATATATGTAATATTGTAACCAGGTATAATATTTTTATTGGTTACAATACCATATAATGTTATAACCAATAAAAATATTAAGTATATGTATATGTGCTTATGTATATAAATGTGATAATTTTACTGTATAATGTATACGGTAGTATACCGTACAATAAATAAATATTTAACATGGGTGCCGGGCAGTCAATTGCTGTTTCTATTACTACTACTAATGAAGTAAAACAATCTAAATCAAAGAAACACAGAAAACAAACGAAAGATGTGAAACAAGAAGAGTTATTTAACACAGAGATTCAATCAACACTGAACATGTCACATGTTGAACAGTTAGTGGAGATCAATGCACACATCAAAGATATTACCAATGAACTTTTTGGAAAACACGATATACAAGAACATGAAGATAAACAAGAACAACAAAACGTAATTACGCAAATTCCACCTACTTCTGTTCGTACGCCATTTGAAATAGAGATTGATAATGTCATGAATCCCATCATTGACAACTTTGTATTAATTACATCCAAGTTTGATAAGTGGATCATATCTATCCAATTTGAGTCCTATGATAAAACGGTTAACATTAACCTCGACCTCGAACTTGTTACATTTAAAAGTCAACTACTTGAGATTAAAGAACGAACAATAAAAGCACGTTCTTCTGTGACCGACTATACTACCACTGAAACGTATACTAACACACCTACCGACACACCTACCGACACACCTACCGACACACCTAATATCGGTGAAATTCATCATATGTGAGTGAAAACATATATATGTAACATTATATATGTACATATATTATAATAAATAATAAAAAGATATATGTGTAAATATATATCTGTATAAATAAAGGTTAATACAAATTGTATTTGTATAAACATTAATGTAAATATTATTAATAATAATAGAAATACATACACACATACAATTAGGTAAATAATTAGGTAATTACTATTTGGTAATTATTGTAATAGTCAAAGTTGTAATCTACAATAATCTAATCAATAGTTAATTATTATTGTTTCTCTTTATCCTTATTATATTTTCACACAAATAAAATTTGTGTTAATATTGTTTTCATACATACAACAATTATATTGTTATAAATAGTACATGTAATTATAATACATATATGATTACAAAAAAGGTAAATATTATAAACACATAATTGTAAACATTTTAATTGTAATTATATATGGTTATAATTAAATTTGTATATTACTTAATATAAACTAATAGATAAACTGTAAGGTTGGTCATCATGGTGTTAATACACTGTTGTTAACAACATACGTTGTTAACTAATGGAATTGTTGTTTTTAGTAAAAATCATACAAACACATATACATATATGTAACCATACAAATTTCCAATTTAATATGTCATTATATGTTTATTTATTATAATAAAACCATAATTACATAAAGTTAGTAAAAACAATCTAACCACAAAGGAATAGTGTAACTACCATAACATATGTTGTATAAACACTTTATACACCAATAGAAGAAACAAAAAAATAGTAATAAAAAAATACAACTATCATCATAATAATAATAATTATTATTATGAATAGATAAACAACATATAAATATTATTACAAGTAAATTATAGGTATACAATTGTAATTTATTATATATTAAGTATAATGCATAATGTCAAAACATCTCTGAGATGTTTATAGTTTTTATGTTATATATTTGCTCTCATAATTACGAACATAATTACTTCCGGGTATAGTTTTATAACTCCTTGTTTTGGTATCCATTTGTATTGACTGATTATGGTTGTAATTTTGGAATGTATCATTTCTTGTATGTGTATGTATAGGTGTATAACTCCAAGTACGTGATAGGGATTTTGTTGTTGGTAATGGTGATCTTGTTGTTATTGGTGATTGTAATATTGTTTGTGACGATGGTAATGATGATAATTCAGTATGTGTATGTATATCACGATTATATGTGTCGTGTATCAAATCTTCATCTGAAATAGAATCTGTAACAATGTTGTATTGTTCATGTTGTTGATCTTTTTCTTTCTCCTTCTCTTTTTCCTTCTCTTTTTCCCTCTCTTTCTCTTTTTCCCTATGTAATGATAATTGTGTATCTTTTAGTTTAGAGATTAACATTTCGATAACTCGTTCTTGTTCCAAATTTTTATTATTTAATTTATCTATCTCCTTTTGCATAAGTCTATTCTCTCGTCTCAAGTCATTGTTTTGATCGATAACATAGTATATTGACATATTTTAACAGTAAAAATAAACAATATTCATTTGTATTTTAATATCGGCAATTATTTTCATGTTATTCATAGTGTACTATATACATATCCTTCCTTCCTTCCGTGCTTCCTGCATTCCTTCCTTCCTTCCTATCTATATTCATTTTAATTATGTTACCATTATATATTTCACAGAGTATACTTAATTATACAATTAAAATATTGTATAGCTATATTTTTGTCACCAATATTTATTTCATTTACAGTTGGGTTTAACATAATATTATAAACATTAAAACTTTACAATTCATCATTATAATACATTGTTATAACTATAACTTAAAATTATAACACATATACAAAATTACATTAATATACTATTGTAATTTTATATTACAATAATGTATTGTCTTACATACAAAAACAAAGGATACAAACTTATAATAAGTATATACTTATTATTATTATTTACTGTAAATAATAATAACATGTGTTAATTACAATAATATAACTACAAACTGCTGTGGATAGTGTTGCCTACACAAATGGTATGTAAATTTACTTGTATTTGTATTAGTAAATATACATATTATTTATATATTTATCCTAATTATTATTGTTATATATATATAACAATAATAATTAGGATAAATAAGTGTAATAATTTATAGTAAATAATTGTATTACTTATTATGAATATGGGTAATATAATTATTTACTATATGTAATATATACCATATATACTTAAATTACATTTAACAACAGTTGTTATGGTGATAAATTATTACGACAATATATTACATTATTTAACATGAAAAATTTATTAATGTATTGAATAATATTTTGTATATTAACTGGATTAATATTATAATAGATTGTTATGTGATAACAAATAAAATTTATAATTTTGAACATATGTATGTGTGTGTATATGTATATGTAGATTGTTTACTGTAATGATAGAAAGAAGTTGGAATATAAAAGATAGTAATGTATGTAATTTAATATTGTTATAAAGTCCAATATTAAATTTAACATGTGTAAAAACTACAATTACTACATATGGAACTTATTGTTCACATATAATTTTTAGTAAACAATAAGTTCCATATGTAGTAATTGTAACTAAGTACATGGGATGTACAATACGACTAAAATATCTTATTTATCAAATTGTTTATATGATACCAAATCACCATTATGATCATAAGTTATAATTTGATGTATATTACCACATGGATACCATATCCTTTCTATACTAACTTGTCTATCATAGAACATCGTATATTCGGACATAAGTTGTTGTTTTTGGTAATGGTTATTAGTAATATTACTTGGAATTAACTCTGGTTCATACCATTCTTGGTTTATACCATGGTTATAAACACGTTTATTATTTCCAGTAACAATAGTAGATACAAGTTTTGTTAGACCACGACTTAAACTGTGATTGTGATCGGGATTGAAACAACAAAACCGAACACGAGTTGATAACAACAAATTGTAAGGTCCAACTATATCATGCTTACCGTTTTTAATTAACCATGACATAACAAAATTACTTTCATGTCTATATAATTCAGGGATAAACATAAAAGGAAACCGTAAATAAATATCTCGTTGATAAATATCCATTAACGATTGTATTACTTTAATACTTGAAGGCCACGATTTAAATACACGATTTGTTAATACATCAACAAACACTTCATCACCCAAATAATGTGCGAGATCGAAACATACTTTTAACTTTCTTACATTAACTTTAATATTGTGTCCATGGTGACAGTAATTTATATACACCGGTAGAGCATCAATATATTGTTGTGGAAATGGATAAATCATAATATTACGCTGACATATTAATTTTGGTGATAGTTGTGATGATAACAAAGAAGAAGAGTTATAATTAATCAAGTCACAATAAAAAGTTGACCTTACAAGCTTATCTATTGGTAACGATATCTTATCTCTTACACCCTTCTTCTTGGTTACTACTTCAATGTAGACAGTTTCTTGTTTTGAACTTTTCATTTATATATATTGTTTATATACAAAAAATATTAACAATATACCATATGTTCATTTTTTTTACTTTACAATAAAGTAACAATTACCATCCCCCATACTCATAACCAAAATACAGATCGTTGTTTACAAGTAACAAATTATCACTACAATTATAATACTTATTACATTAAACAACATAATGTTTTACTATTACATAATATTTGTGTAGACAACACTATACACAATGTTTTGTGTAATGTATATCTCATATATAATAATTAGACAACATTATACTATAGTATACAAGAAACAGTAATATAAAAAAATGGTAATGATACGTGAGATAGGATAAAATAGGAATGGGATAAAGATAGTTATACATTGCAAGGGATATATAACATATTGTAACTTCTTTTATATATTGTTATTTATTTTTGTTTCTATTCACTTCATGAGACAAAGGATAAAAAGTAAGAAAGTAAGAAAGTAATGTGGGATGAGATAAATAGGCATAAAAATAACAAGAAGGGGAGGGATAAAAACAAGTAACCATAATTTACATCATATACGGGGGAGAGGGGAGGGAGAGGAGGGAGAGGAGGGAGAGGAGGATAACCAGAATTGTGATAATGATAATAATATATTAATTTCACCGTGAAAAGTAAAAGAAAGTGTATAAGTATTACATATAATGTCAATAAGTAGTAATCCAATCCAAGTCGTACATGCTATTTTAGTATTTGTAGGATCAGTCGCCTACGTGTGGAATTCCTACTTGATTGAAAACGACCATAACTACTTACTTATTTCACCTTTACACATAATTTTAATTATGTTCTCTTTTAATTTGTTTCTGGTAAAGTTTAGATTTACCAGTTCACGGATAACCAAAATTGTTAATATTATGTTTAGTGTAACCGTTGGTTTTATGATAATTTGGGGTGATATTATTTACCACCTCTTATATGAAGAGGAAGAACAATATATGCCTCATATTCACATCTATTACATTATTATTGATGCGTTATATATTATTTGTTTATGTATTTTACATTATTATGACTGTGAATCTATATTCCTCAAAACAAAAGGAGATATACTAGTTCTCATGGGTTTTCAATATGCATACATTTTAAATTTGTTGTCACAAGTTATACCATTGTACATGGGAAAGAAAATACCTATTACGAGTGATTTTACTTATTTATTTTGGATCCTGTTTATGTTAGAGGAACACTGGCGTGGTGTAAAAAAGCGAAGTAATGGTTTATCTGTTAATTATACTAGTTATAATAGTATTAGTAATGACAATGTTAGTACATTATCATCTAACGCTAATTCAAATACATCTAAGATGCAAACTACCAACAATGTTATTGCAGTCATATTTAGCATCACATCAAGTGTTTCACTGTACTTATTTGTGTTGATTAACATAAATAATATTGAAAATCTTACATTACGAAGAATTTGGGATTATGTACTACTATCTTGTAATATACTATTTTACTTGTGGACACTTACGTCATTTAGACATATGTATTAATATACATAGTACATTCAAAATTACATACATTATAATGTTATCTATGGATAACATTTACTCATTCTATTAATAACACACTCGTTATTACAACAATATATGTATATACTATTTTTTATATAAAAAATGGAGAGAGAAACAAAAATATAGAAGAAGAAGTAATTTTATATCTATAAGATATAAATATTTGTTAATGTATTTAATATATAATTTGTAATATTTATAATTGTAATCTTTATGTTCATTCATTAACTTGTAACCATACACATATTAAAATATTAAGATTAGTTATCATATAATATTTTATAACTTAAACATCAAATAGTATAGTCGTTATATTTAATTGTGAGATACATTTATATTATTATTATTATACAAATAATAGAGTATATTACTTTATATAACAATTGTAATTACTATTGTATGATAATTACAATTGTTATATAAATATTAAAGATCATTGCTCATAACATTATAAACTTTATATAAATACTTTTTGTTAAAATATAATTTATATGTTATTATAACATATAATTAACACATGTACAAATTCTTCATTACATATGTTAAATTAACAATTATATTATTATTTTTGGTAATTATACTATTAAATATGTTAATAATTCTTATGTAATGATGAATAGATAATTACAATAATAATTTATTGTATTATTATATCCCTATCGATTATATTATTATAATCGATGTTTTGATTTTTGGATACTTTATAAAGTATAATAAAAATAATAAGTTTG
>Ga0302300_1000712_pt1 | contig 21710 bp, 18 predicted proteins | sample III_Palsa_E1_1_FD_198756 | JGI IMG/M metagenome (GOLD analysis project Ga0302300, IMG submission 198756) | Peat permafrost microbial communities from Stordalen Mire near Abisko, Sweden - III_Palsa_E1_1 | ecosystem: Environmental > Terrestrial > Soil > Palsa > Peat permafrost | place: Sweden... | reverse complement strand
TCTCTTAATGAGATATTTCAGTCCTTTAATAAACTAAAGGTGCTGATAATAGGGGATGTAATGATAGATTCCTACCTCTGGGGAAATGTAGAACGCATATCCCCGGAGGCCCCAGTACCAATAGTCCACGTTCAGAAGCGTGAACTTCGTTTGGGTGGAGCGGCTAACGTAGCGTTAAATGTACAGTCGTTGGGGGCTACCCCTATATTATCATCTGTGATAGGAGATGACGCCGATGGAGCAAGCTTTTTAACCCTTCTTAAAAATAATAAATTATCTACCGAGGGTATTATTAAAAGCAGCGAACGCATTACTACTATTAAACACCGGGTTATTGCCGGAAGCCACCACATGCTTCGTATTGACCAGGAGATTGATAGTTCCATAAGTAAACCAGATGCAAAAAAACTGATAGGTAAGGCAAAGAAGCTTATTGCAAAATGCGATGCGGTTATTTTTGAAGATTATGACAAAGGGGTGCTTAACAAACTGGTTATTAATGAAATTATTGCTTTCTGTAATAAAATAGGTGTGCCCACTATTGTAGATCCTAAAAAGCGAAACTTTCTTTTTTATCAGAAAGCTTCACTTTTTAAGCCTAATAAAAAAGAACTTAAAGACGGCCTTAAATTAGATAGCGCTCTGAAAGGCCGTAAAGAAATAGAAAAAGCAGCTCAAGAGCTTAAAAATCAACTTAAAGCAGATACCATACTTATAACCCTTTCTGAAGAAGGTGTTTTTATAGATAATGGATCAGAAAAGCATTTAATTCCTGCTCATATTAGGGAAATAAGCGATGTATCTGGAGCGGGGGATACTGTAATTAGTATAGCGGCGCTTTGCTATGCGCTGAAGCTGCCTTCTAAACTAGTTGCGGGGCTTTCTAACCTGGGCGGGGGAATAGTTTGCGAACAAATAGGTGTTGTGCCTATTGATAAGAAAACGCTACTGGAAGAAGCTATTAAGTTTAAACTTTTTGAGGCGGTCAACTAGGCGCTATATTCCTTAACAGCTTCAATAAAACATTTCACTTTGTCTTTATCGGTGTCCGGGTAAACGCCATGCCCCAGGTTGGCAATGTACTTCTGCGTTCCAAACTCTTTTATCATTTGCCTGGTATGCTTTCTTATTTCTTCGTAAGAAGTGTAAAGCACACAGGGGTCAAGGTTTCCCTGCAAAGTCTTATCATCTCCTATTAGTTTTCTGGATTCTCCAATTTCCATGTTCCAGTCTAGTCCAATAGTTCTACAATTTAACTTACCCATTTCTCTTCTGGCAAAAAAAGCCCCTTTGGCAAAAACGGTTAGAGGGACTTCTGGCACGGCGTCGCAAATTTGAGAGATATACTTTAAAGAAAATTCTTTATAATGATCTGGTGGTAGTATGCCCGCCCAGGAATCGAAGAGTTGAAGCATGTCCGCACCTGACTTTACCTGTTCTTTAAGGTATAAAATAGTAACATCAGTAATTTTTTGCAGCAGTTGATGCGCTAGCGCCTGTTCGGAATAGAGAAATTTGCGGGCTTTAGAAAAAGTTTTTGAACCACTGCCTTCTACCATATATGCCAGCAATGTCCAAGGCGCGCCTGCAAAACCGATAAGGGGAACCCGTCCATTCAGTTCTTTTTTTGTAACCCTTATGGCTTCAAATACGTATGCAAGGTTTTCTATAGCAGTTTTTGTAGTAAGGAGTTCTATATCGGCTGAGGTTTTAATAGTTTTAGGAAATATAGGGCCTTTTGCCTCTAACATTTCATAATCTAGCCCCATAGCTTCCGGCACAACCAGTATATCCGAAAATATAATGGCGGCGTCGGTATCTAGTATATCAACCGGCTGAATAGTAACTTCGGCGGCTAGCTGAGGGGTAGTAACAAGTTCTTTAAATCCTGATAGTCTTTCTCTTATCGCACGGTATTCCGGTAAAATGCGGCCAGCTTGTCTCATTAGCCATACAGGAACCCGTTCGGTCTTTTCTCCTTTTGCAGCGCGGAGGATTAGGTCATTCTTTAAAAGCATAGAGCAAAGATAAGGCAATCGGTTCTAATAATTCATTTGGTAAATTATTTTTACAACTATAAAAAAAATCAAAAAAAAAAGGAGTTGGGTGCAAATTTAGATTGCGTTAAATTCTAAAAAGGATTAGCTTTAACTGTTTTTTCAAAATTCAAAAAGTTTTAATAACACAAGCTGTATATGGCAGGTATTTCGCATAGTTCGGGCAATAGTAAATTCCAGATTGATCCAGACAAAAACTACACAACACCCCTAATAATTGTAACTGCATTGTTCTTCATGTGGGGTTTTATTACATGTCTAAACGATATACTAATACCCCACCTTAAAGAGGTTTTTCATTTAGATTATGCCCAGGCCATGCTTATTCAGTCCACCTTTTTTGGGGCATACTTTATTATGTCATTACCTGCCGGTACCATAGTTTCGAAGCTGGGCTATAAGAATGGCATAATAATAGGACTTATTACTGCTGGCATTGGGTGTTTTTTGTTTTTACCTGCCGCAGAAACTAAAATATATGGTTATTTTCTTGGAGCGCTATTTATATTGGCTTCCGGCATTACCTTACTACAGGTTGCCGCCAATCCTTATGTGAGTATCCTTGGAAAACCAGAAACTTCATCAAGCCGCTTAAATCTTACACAGGCGTTTAACTCATTAGGAACTACATTGGCTCCTCAGTTTGGGGCTTGGCTCATATTTACCGGCGGTACGCTTGGCGCTGCGTCGCTTAGCGAGTTAAGCCCGGGGCAGTTGATGGAATATAACCTTAATAAGGCAGACGCTGTAAAGGACCCTTACGTAGGGTTGGCAATTACATTGTTGCTTCTTGCGCTCCTTATCAAGTTTGCCAAGCTACCTTCCATAGACAAATCTACTGAAACAGTGGAAATAAAAGCTGGATCTTATTTTGGGGCTTTAAAATATAAACATTTGGTATTGGGCGTACTTTGCATTTTTATGTATGTGGGTGGGGAAGTATCTATTGGAAGCTTTATTATCAGTTTCCTTAAACAACCCCATATAGCTGGGTTAACAGAGAAAGAAGCCGCCAACTATGTTTCTATCTTTTGGGGAGGCGCAATGGTAGGACGTTTTGTAGGAGCTGCTGTATTAAGCAAGATAAATCCGGCGAAGGCGCTGGGTTTTTGCGCTACTGTGGTAGTTTTATTATTGCTGGCTGTAATAAATATGGATGGGCACATAGCTATGTGGGCCATAGTATCTATAGGCTTGTTTAACTCCATTATGTTCCCAACAATATTTACATTGGCCATTAAAGGATTAGGCATTAATACCAGTCATGGCTCGGCATTGCTGGTAATGGCCATTGTGGGCGGGGCAGTTGTTCCATTTGCACAAGGTAAACTGGCAGATTTGATAGGCATACAAATGGCATTCTTCTTGCCGGTAATATGCTATGCTTATATAGTATTCTATGGTTTTGTAGGAAGCAGGGTAAAAGCAGATATAATTTCAGTTTCTGAACAAGAACCTGTTCCATCCAAGGTAAGTCATTAATTTATAAAAGCATACGGCAATTCTTAAACTGCCGTATGCTTTTTATTCCATCTTTATTTTATTGGGACTACAACTTTAACCTTGTCCCAGGCAAGGGCCATGGCTATACCTTCATTGGCATCGGTAAAAGAAATAGTAAAATGCTCCAGTGGTTCTGGTAAAACTTCTACCGGAACTACCGTCTGCAAAGCATCTTCCATAGGTTCTCTGCTTGCAGATCGATCAAAAGGACCTTTTATTCCCCAGGGATATTGTTTCTTGTTCCATATAACTGTCCAGTTATCTTTTTCTGGGATGGTCCATAAGGTATATTTTCCTGCAGGAAGGGGTTTGCCATCAATCGTTAAATCTTTATTAGTTTCAAAAGTGGTCGCCTCGTTGGCCCCTGTGCGCCATACCGCGCCATAGGGAACCAGGGCGCCAAATATTTCCCGATCTCTTCTACCCGGACTGGAATAGGCAACGGTTATTTTAGTTCCTGCTTTGTCATATATAGCTGTTGACTCTGGGCTTTTTTTCCTGCTTTGCGAGTTGAGGTACATAAAAGTGATAAATAAAAGCGCTACTAATGAGACTACTACAATGAGCGTCCATTTTAAAAACTTCTTCATAATATTATGTGTTTTAAGTTAAAAGCATAATTTTAATCTAATTTTTCTGAATTTGCCAACCCTTAACCGTTTACTTAGTAAGCGGGTATTGAGCAAGACCATCAATTGTGGTGAGCAAGCTTGTTGGATAAGGGGTTTTATATGGTTTATATTAAATCTTTAAATTATCAACTTATGGAAATAGCGTTACAATTGTTTTGGCTTTTTACGCTGGCCATACCCATTGCCAGCATTGCGTGGACGGTTACCCACGAAGAGGTGTTTAGGGAACCCAGGGAATATTGCGCCCGGCGAAGCAGGGAGGACAAAAAGTTATTTGAGCGCAAATTCTTTTACCTGTTTACCTGCGAGTATTGCTTTAGCCATTATGTAACTATATTTTTTTTGATTTTAACGGATTATAAACTATTGATGGACGGTTGGCGAGGATACCTGATAGCAGGCTTTGCACTGGTGTGGGTTGCCAATGTGTATATGAGCTTATTTGCCTTCATCCGCCAGGATATTAAGAAGGAGCAAACAGAGATTAAACGGATGGAGAAGGATATAGAGAAATAACTATTAGATACTATTTATACATGCGGTTTGATAAATCGGATTTTATTTGGTATTTTCATTTATTGAGCTATTGTGTCATGATGAAAAAATTACTACTACTATCTGGTTTTATGGTTATGTGCTTAGCCGCTCATGCTCAAATGATTTACGTTACAGACCAGCAGGGATTTGCTGATATTATTGTGTATGTAACCAATTACCAGGGGTTTGCTGACCTGCTTGTTTATAAACAGCCCGAGCAGGCCTTTGCTGTAGAAAACAGCGGACAGTGGTTTATTACTCCAAACCAGGGTTTTGCCAAGAAGGTAATTTATTTTACCGACCACCAGGGATTTGCGGATTTGATTATTTGTTATGTGGACAAGCAGTCTTTTGCTGGCTGGAAAAACCCAAAGAAGAAATACTTGCTCGAGTAAGAATAGTTTTGCTTTTATGAAATTCTTATTACTAGCAGGCTTGCCAGGCTGTACCATTTGTATTTTCGCTTTTAATGGTATCATCCTTAAAATTATTAATAAATAAGCTACCGGGGCGGGGTTTGTGCTACTTAAAAAAGTGAAATAGTAACAGAAATATTACATGGCAAAAAATTTGTTCTCTGTTATCGCCTGTTAATTTTCCTGTTATCCTCTGTTAGTTTCTCTGCTATTTTGTTAGGGCATGTAAGTTTTGGGCGGTTTTTGAACGCATGCCAGTTGGCATTTTTTAAGTAGAAAGTTCAAAGGTAAAAGTTAAAAGAAAAAGGAATACCCATTGCAAGCAAAAAATAAATATGGCACAAAAGTGGTGTAGTGTTTTAGAAAATTATAGTAGAACAAAGAGTCCTTAAAGAGACTCTGTTGGGACAGGAAATTTTACTGTTGCACTATCTTCTGATAGTATTCTTTGTTGTTAATGATTATTTTAATAATGTACATACCACTGGCTGCGCCAGAGAACTGATAGTGGTACAAACCCGCTTCCTGAGTTTCATTTACAAACTGGCTAAGGCTCTCTCCTATTATATTAAATACCTCAGCCGTTACAGAAGACTGTTCATTAAGCTGGTAGGTAATATTAGTAAAACCTGAGTAAGGGTTAGGATATACTTTTACCGGATTACTACCAGTTCCTTTTACAGTACCTGTTACTCCCGTTACATTTACCTTTACCGTATCTGTACTAGAGCATCCATTGTTATCCGTTGTCTTTACTACAAAAGAATAGATTCCGTTTTGAAGCGGAGTAAACGACGGGGAAGCCAATGTGGAATCGTTCAACTCCAGTGCAGGCGACCAGCTAAACGTTTGCCCGGTGGGAAAGGGAGATTGCAGTACTACGGAGCTGTCTATAAAACCGGATTCTATGGACATTACCAAAGCGACAGGTAAAGGGTTTTCTGTAATTTTTAAAGGACTTGGTTGAAGAGGACACCCATACAGACCTTTGGAAATTACTGAATAGTAACCATTTTCTGTAGCGTATAACATTGAATTTGTAGCATTAGGAATAATAGTGTCGTTTAGTAACCATTGAAACTGGGTCCATCCATTGTCGCTTTCCAATAATACTGAATCGCCGGAGCAAAATGATGTAGTTATAGTATAAACATAAGAAATATAAAAAGGGTTTACATAAAGAAATACACTATTACTATCTGCAGGAATATAATATTGATTAAAAGTGCAACCGGTAGCAGATTTAACTGAAACCATTATTTGCTGCGTATAATCATTACCTGTATTAGTATATTTATAAGTAGAGCTAGTGGCCCCTGGTATTCCATTCCCGTATATGCCCAGCTCAGAATTTCTACCCTCATACCATTGGTACGTATAGCCTGCTCCTGTTTTAACATGCAAGGTAACCGACGAGTCTACACAAATTGTATCGCGTCCACTTAATGTAATAACTTCGGATGGCGCTGGAATTACTATTAAAGGGCTTTGGTTAGTTAGCGTTACAGTAAAGCATGGTGTAACTTCGGTATAAGATTCATTGCGAGCCGGATCATACACCGTTGCCACTACTGTTATTGGGCCTGGGGCGATTATATCTGGCGAATTTGATGCTTTTACCAAGCCCTGGCTTGTTTCAATTTGTTCATTTGCATTTAAGTAGGTATACCCTTTGTTCACAGGATTAAACTTTATAGCTAAATTTCCTCCATTGCCCTGGGCTTCAGTAATGAGGGTGTTGCTGCCGTCTATAACATAATAGGTCGCTTGTTTTATTGAATTAGCAATAGTAACGTTTGCATTGGAATCACCCTGGCAAATAGTACCCCCTAAAACCGACGACGAACTGAGGTAGCCTGGTGTTATATAAATTAGCGTATCTGGCTGATCAAGAAAAACCGTACCACAGGAATTACTAGCCTGTAATAATATAGGGTTTATGCCCGGAACAAGATTAGATGCGGGTATAGTTAAATAAGCATGATGTTTACTCGTATCCAGTTCATATTCATAATTATCAATATCTATGTATTCGCTACCAATAGCCAGGCCATGAGAATTATAGGCAGTGTAAATAACCGCTGAATCCGGATTAAAAATATTGATGACTCCAGAATTATTATAATAAAATTCAGCGTTGCTATTACTACATGATTGAAAAACCAACTCATCTTTTTCAAAATTTATATATCCAACGCTTGAATTATAATTGCTAATTGGAAATGTCGTCAGAGAAGTAGTTGGCATAGTACCGCTGGTTATAGTAATAGTGGCGCCGCTTTTTAGAAAAGCAGTACAACCACGTGTGGCGGCCTGTATGGTAAAAACATTGCTTCCGCTATTCAGACTGGCTGCGGGTATAGTAAGCGTTATAGTACTACCCGTTCCGGCCACAGCAGCGCCCACAGGGGTAGTTCCCGAGTAAGCCTGGTAGGTTACCCCTGTTTCTGAGCCTGAAACAGTAATACTCCCATTTATTCCCGGGCATCTTGATTCCCCCTGTACCGTTAAACAGAGGTTAGCGCAGGGTGAATTTGCCGCGCTAAAAAGGTAACCATTACTGGTAAGCGATCCGCTTATATAAACCATAGTATCGTAAGTATAAATCAGATTGATAGCTGTTTCCGTTTCGGTAGTTTTGTTAATATCCCAGCATGCTTGGTATGCGGTAGTAATGTCCAGTTTACCAAGGCGGTAGTTATCATAAATAAAATTCTGGCCTATGGAAGAAAAAAATCCTCCCACATAAATGTAATTACCCTGTACAGCAAGGGACAGGCAATGGCTTGTAGAATAGGCATTCCAACTGGTAACGTTACCATTCATATCCAACTGGGCTACCCCTGTTCTGGCTACATTATTTACATTATCAAACGTGCCCGCTATATAGATTTTGCCATTTGCGGCCGCTATATCATAAATTACTTCCTGGTCTATAGTGTCGCTCCAGTAAATAGTTTTCCCGGTGGCCCTGTCCACAGCATATAACTCTTTGTCAGCCGCAAAGTAAATTGTATCGCCAGAGACTTCTATGGCAGATGGAAATAAGTAGGTATAAGAGTAGGTAAATGAAGAATTTGACCAAAGTACGACTCCGCTTGTTGCATCTATGGCAGTTAAATAAGCTGATGCCGTATATATAATATTGTTATACAAACTAGAAATACCAATAAGATTGCCCGTTGCAGAATCCAGTTGCCAGGATGTAATATTACCTGTTGCAATATTAAACTGAGCCATTGAATTTCTCTGTTGCCCAGCAATGGTATCGAAACTACCTTGAACCACCAGGTTGCCTGCGCTAATGCCAATAACATCGGCAATATTATTTGGATTGGGCGCCCAGCTTAGCACTTGCCCGGTAGTAGTGTTAAAAGCCGCCAGATTTTTCCGGGGCAAGCCGCCCACGGTAGTAAAATTACCGCCTATATATACGGTATCCCCGGATTGGATAATGCTGCCTACCTGTCCGTTTACCGGGGGTATAAGAGCGTCTGCCTGCTGTGCTGTAGCTTCAAAAGCCGTCAGAAAAAAACAAAAGAGAAAAAAAGGTACTATTTTATTCATAAAATCAGCTTAAAAATACAATCTATATATAGATATATTTTAGGCTAATAAAGTAAACACTTTTTTGTTACTTCTTAGAACAATTATATTTTTCCGGAAAAAGTTATATTAAAAATTTAAGGCTTTAGGCTTAATACTCGCAAGGACGCGAACCACTGCAAAGAAATACTATTTGCTTACCTTACACACCTTCCTTCACCCTCTTACTGCCTTCGTACAGCTCATACTCTAACAGGCGGCAGTCAATAGTTCCGTTGTAAAACTCTATACGGCGTTTTGCTTTTAGGCCTATTTTTTTTGCCAGGTTAAGGTTTCCTGTAAAAACATAACCCTTGTACCCTTTGCACTGCTGCTTAAAAAAATCTCCTATCTCTTTGTAAACGGTTTCCAGTTGTTCCTCCTCGCCCAACCGCTCGCCATATTCCGGGTTTAGCATTACTATTCCACCGCCTTCGGGGATGGTAGACTTCCTGAAATCACAAGTTTCAAATTCTATTAAGTGGTCAACCCCTGCTGTTTTGGCATTGTTCAAAGCGGCAGCCATCGCTTCTGCGTTACTATCTGACGCTATAATTTTTCCTTCTGTTTTCTTAACCGCCTGCTTCCTGGTTTTATCCCTTAGCTCTTCCCATGCTGTTTCCTCAAACCCTTTTATGTGCATAAAGCCGAAGTTGCTGCGCAAAAGCCCCGGAGCCCTGTTTGTCGCCATCAAGGCAGCCTCTATGGCTATAGTGCCGCTGCCGCACATGGGGTTTAGCAGATTGGTTTTACCGTCCCAACCGCTGGCATAAAGCAATGCAGCTGCGAGCGTCTCCTGCATGGGGGCTTTTAGCGGTATTTTGCGGTACCCGTGCTTAGCAATGGTTTCGCCGGAGGTGTCTATGTATATAGAAGCCTGTTCGTCTTTCCAATGCAAAAAAACAACGGCCTTGTTCTTTTCCGGACCAGAGTCCGGCCGCGATTTGAATTTTTTGAAAAACCGGTCGGCAATAGCGTCTTTACATTTAAGGCTGGCAAAACGGGTATCTAATATCTCTTCGTTGTTGGCGTAAGAGATAACCGAAAAATACCCCTGGGCATCAATATAGTTCTCCCATTCTATCTCAACCAGCTTATCGTAAAGCTGGTCAGGCCCTGGCGCTACAAAGCTTTTTAAATGGTATAATACGCGGTGGGCTGCCCTTAACCATAGGTTCAGCCGCATGCAATCCTGCATGGTGCCCTGGGTTTCTACACCCATAAACCCTTCGGAAATAATAGGAAAGCCTAATGCCTCCACTTCCATTTTTAACCAGGGAGACATACGCTTAGGGCAGGTAATAAGTACTTTGCTTACAGTGTTAAAAGGATTCATGAGGAGCAAAAGTAGCCAATAATAGCAAGGCAACCAACCTGTTTTTAAAGCGCCCCCCTTATACCAAACTATAAAAAAGTTGAGCCTTTTCTAATTTATACCCTCATTTCTTCTCTTTTTAAAAAAATAATAATAAAATTGGGGATAGTTTACCTGAGAAATCTAACAAAACCAGAACTACATGGAGCTTGAAAAAGAATTTGAATCGGCGGTTGTAAAGTCTAAAGAATTGCCCCGCCCTTCTAACGACGACCTTCTAACCCTATATAGCTTATATAAACAAGCCACCGAGGGGGACATAACCGGTGAAAAACCTACCAACCCTTTTGACCTGGTGGGCAATGCCAAATACCATGCCTGGAGTAAGTTAAAAGGGGTAACTAAGGAGGGTGCTATGAAGGCGTATATAGAATTTATAACGAAGCTTTCTTAATATTCATTTCAACGCAGCCTGTGCAACTATTTTACTATTAGACCGCTTCTAATTTATGAGAGCCAACTAATAAGGCAAAGAAAAAAGAAATTTAACTGCCGCTTAATTTGTTTTACCAAAGTAAACCTTTAAGTTTAGTTGTATGGCCACATCATCCGCTGCTTTTGCCCTTTTAAGGCTTAAATGCCCCCGCTGCCACAAAGGCGATTTATTTACAAATCCTAATCCTTATAATTTTAAAACGCTGGACGTAATGCCGGAAAAATGCCCCTGCTGTGGACAACGGACTGAAATTGAACCAGGCTTTTACTATGGGGCAATGTATTGCAGCTATGGACTGGGTATGCTGTTATCCCTGATTAATTTTCTTGTTTGCCAGTTTATAATTCATGTGCCGGGGTTTGGGTTCCTAATTATTAATGCGGTCTTTTTGCTACTAGTATGGCCCTTTGTTTTTAGGTACGCCAGGGCTGCTTACTTTTATATTTTTGTACGGTATGACCCGCATGCATTGGACAAGAAATAAACAGAGAAAAATAATATAAACTTAATTTCACGTTAGCTTGTTTGTATATTTGTAGTAAGAAAAGCTATGGAAAGCTACAAAACACCGGCTCACATTTTAAAACCTATTATTAGTTTTCATTTTCTTATCGAGTTAAAAGGTTTCTTTGGCTTAAATAATTTATTATCTTATTGCATTTGATTAACTTGAATGTTAAATAAAGGACTTGTGTATGCAAAACAAATTTAAAGTTTTTAAAGAAAACGGCGTTATCCATTATGTATGGGGTAAGGGCACTATTATAGACAAAGAAATACTTGAAGAGGCCCTTAAGAAACGTATGAAACTTACCAAAGGCGTTCCACACCCAATATATAGCGATATGCGAGGCGTTGAATACTGGACGATGGATTCGCGGGTAATTATATCTGCCCTTGAAGTCCGTAAAGACGTTGCCGCTTACGCTGTCCTGGTATCGTCCGACGCAATGGAAACCATAACTAACTGGGTTAAAAACTTTGTTATAGAAGAAAAAATTCCTGCACAAATTTTTTCCAGGGAAGAAGAAGCGTTAAAGTGGGTTGAACAATTTAAAGTGGCTTAACTGCCTTTTACTAGTGGGCTTCCAGCCAGTTTAACCCTGTCCCTATTCCTATTTCCATTGGCACATCCATAGTAATAGCTGTAGACATTAACTCCTCTACTTTGCTTTTTACAAGGTCGGTTTCTGGGATATAGATATCGAAAACAAGTTCGTCGTGCACCTGCATAATCATGCGCGATTTAAGCTTTTCCTGTTTTATCCAGTTGTGGATGTTTATCATGGCCACTTTAATCATATCCGCAGCGCTGCCCTGGATAGGGGCATTTATGGCATTCCGCTCTGCATAGCCCCTGATAGTAATGTTCCTGGAATTGATATCTCTTAAGTACCTTCGCCGCCCTAATATAGTTTCTACGTATTCCCGCTCTCTTGCCTCATTTATAGCATTATCCATATAGGTTTTAATGGCAGGAAACTCCCTGAAGTAGGCCTCAATAATTTCTGCGGCCTCTCTGCGGGGTATATTTAAACGCTGCGCCAAACCAAAGGCAGATATTCCATAGATGATACCAAAGTTTACCATTTTAGATTTTCTTCTCATCTCTGAAGTAACTTCATTTAATGGCACTTTAAAAACTTTGCTGGCTGTGGTGGAGTGAATATCTATCCCATTCCTAAAGGCTTCAATCATATTCTCTTCTTTGCTGAAAGACGCCATAATGCGAAGTTCAATCTGGGAATAATCGGCGGACATAATTAAGTAATCCTCGCCCTTATTCACAAAAGCCTTACGAATTTCCCTTCCCTTTTCTGTGCGCACAGGTATGTTCTGCAAATTAGGATTGGTGGAGCTTAACCTGCCGGTAGCTGCTACCGCCTGGTTATAACTGGTGTGTATGCGGCCGTCTTTCTTGCTTATCAATAAAGGAAGGGCGTCTACATAGGTGGACTTAAGCTTCTGAAATTCCCTATATTCTAATATCTGCCTTGCAATTTCATGTTCCCCGGCCAGCCTTGATAGTATTTCCTCTCCTGTCGCATACTGGCCCGTTTTGGTTTTCTTTGCCTTATCGTCAATCTTTAATCGTTCAAATAGTATTTCGCCCAGTTGTTTGGGGGATGAGATATTAAACTCGCAGCCAGCTTTATTATAAATCTCCTTTTCAACCAGGCGTATTTCTGTTTCCAATTGTTTAGAAAACTCGTTAAGAGCCACTATGTCAACTTTAACCCCCTCGCATTCCATATCGGCCAATACTTGTAACAGGGGCACCTCTACTTCATTAAAAAGTTTCTCTGCATTAAACTCTTTAAGGGCAGGGACAAAAATATTCTTTAACTGATAAGTAACATCCGCATCCTCGCTGGCATAAACCGCAACTTTATCAACAGGGGCTTCTCTCATGCCTTTCTGCTTTACTCCTTTCTTGCCTATAAGCGTTTCTATGGAGATGGGAGAATAATTTAAATAGGCCTCGGAAAGAGCGTCCATATTATGCCTCATGTCCGGCTCAATAAGGTAATGAGCAATCATTGTATCAAAAATTTGCCCGTTTACTTCCACGCCATATTTTTTTAATACTATTACATCGTACTTCAGGTTTTGACCAATTTTACTAATGCGTTCATCTTCCAGTAGGGGTTTAAATTCATCTACTAGTTCCTGAGCTTCTTTACGATTTGCCGGAAATGGAATATAATATGCTTCGCCTTTTACATAAGAAAAAGACATGCCCACCAGTTCTGCCTCATAAGCGTCCACATCGGTTGTTTCCGTATCAAAACAAAATTCGTCTTGTAGTTGGAGGCACTTTATAAGAGCATTCCGTTTTTCAGGGGTATCGGTTATATAGTAATCGTAAAGAACAGAACCGGCAGTAGATCTTGGCCCGGAGGCTTCTTCAGCTATCTGTTGCTCTTCCTCGGTTAGCTCGACTCCACCCCCTCCTCCGCTAAACAGAGACATCTGTCCCGCCGGAGAAGGTTTTGAGGTAGTAGTTGGCTTTTCGGTGGCAGTTGCAGTAGTTTCTTCCCCCAAAATTCTTTTCTTCAGCGTCCTAAATTCCAGCTCGTCGCACAAAAGACCCAGGGGTTCTTTTAACGGTTCTTTAAGCAGGAATAGTTGCTCGTCAAATTCGATGGGCACATTGGTTTCTATAGTGGCCAGTTCTTTTGATAAAATACCTTGCGCCGCAAATTGAATCACATTTTCTTTTTGCTTTCCTTTTAGCTGGTCTGCATTCGCGATCAGGTTTTCAACTGTATCAAATTCAGCTATTAGTTTTTGCGCCGTTTTCTCTCCTATTCCCGGAATGCCGGGGATATTATCGGATGAGTCTCCTTGCAAACCCAGTATATCCCTTACCTGGTCTACTCTTTTTATCCCAAACTTTTCAAGCACTTTATTTATATTGTACACCTCGTGCCCATTGCCTAAATAGGAAGGTTTGTACAAGAACACGCATTCGTTCACCAACTGACAATAGTCTTTGTCCATCGTCATCATATACACATTAAATCCCTGCTCGCAGGCTTTGCGGGAAAGCGTCCCTATTACATCGTCTGCTTCAAAACCATCTATACCAATTAAAGGAATCTGGAAACACTCCAATAGCCTTTTTATATACGGAATAGCAGTTGTAATATCTTCCGGTTGTTCCTGGCGATGCGCTTTGTATGCTTCAAAATTATCGTGTCTAAATGTAGGAGCGGCAGTATCTATAGCCACTCCAATGTGTGTGGGCTTTTCTTTATTGAGCACCTCCAGCAAGGAATTTGTAAAACCCAACACAGCCCCTGTATTTATACCTGTAGAAGTAATGCGCGGAGTTTTGCTAAACGCAAAATGCGCCCTGTAAATAAGCGCCATTGCATCGAGCAGGAATAGTTTTTTGGGGGGTTGGCTCATGATTTACAAACATTTGTACTAAATAAAACTTAGCTGTTCTAGAAGATTCTCATAATCCTAATACAAACCTGGCTGATTGTGCCCTGGTAGCTTGAGTTTTCTGAGAATTTTGAAACAGGAATTGGGGTAAAATCTGTCCGAATCTGATATATGTTTCCATAGCCTACATCAAAAGAAATCTCTGCCATAGCCGCTGGGGCAACATAAATTGTAGAATAATTTAAAATATCGCCATTTATGTCTCCCAATGTTGTAATTAATCCGCTAAACATAGCCCCTGCCCCAACGCCTATACCAAAAGGCTTTTGGCAACCCCGGAAAGAGCCTGCGCCATATTTCAAGGTGGCATAAACTGGCACATCCCCGGCGAATGTTCCCGAACCAAAGCCTAAATCTATATTTGGATTAATGCCAAGGTAAAGGTTCTCCTGTATTTGTTTAACCGGTATATTGCACGATACCATAAGGCTATAAACAAAATATATTGAAGGATTAGGGGCTAACAATGCAAAGCCATTGCCCTGCTCATTGATATTTCCCCTAAAACTATATAACTGAATACCAGTAGCTAACTCAAAAGAAGGGCGAGGCAGGCCCCCCTCGTTGGATTTGTAAGACTGCTTAACATAAGAGGATTGGCTATATGGCTGCCCGTAATTTTGGCCATATATTTCGTATGAACTAAAGGCCAGAATCAATAAGGCAAAAATTATTTTTTTCATAATATAACTTAACAAATAAAGGCTAAATTTAAGAATTTAGAATTAAAAACGATGCCAATTATAAAAGCTGTTAAAGGAATAGCGCCAAAATTCGGAAAAAATATTTTTCTGGCAGAGAATTGCACCGTAGTGGGTGAAGTAATCACTGGCGATGACTGCTCTATATGGTTTAATGCTGTGGTAAGGGGAGACGTTCATTATATACATGTTGGCAATAAAGTTAACATCCAGGATGGAGCCATTATTCATTGCACCTATCAGAAAGCCCCTACCAAAATAGGAAATAATGTGTCAATAGGGCATAATGCTATTGTGCATGGCTGCACGCTGGAAGACAATGTATTGATAGGCATGGGTGCTATAGTAATGGACCACGCTTATGTGGAAAAGAACTCCATTATAGCCGCAGGGGCCGTAGTGTTGGAAAATACCAGGGTGGAATCAGGAAGCATTTATGCAGGAACACCTGCGAAAAAGGTGAAACAAGTTAGCGAGGAACAGTTTAAAGACCTGGTAGAGCGTATTGCCAATAATTATGTAATGTACTCTGGCTGGTTTAAGGAAGAAAACTAAGCCCCAATTATTCCAGGCGGCAAACTTTCGTTAACTCCTTCGAAAATTTATAGACTTCCTCAAAGGTATTGTATAAAGGAACCGGAGCAACCCGTATCACATCCGGAGAACGCCAGTCCACTACAAAGTTTTTTGATTTAAGCCGTTCAAAAAGTTTTTCTCCGTTTTTCTTAACCAGTATCGAAAGTTGACAACCTCTTTCCTGTTCCTCTTTAGGAGTAATTATTCTAATAGTATAACCCACATCTTGAGACTTAAACACAGAGGGAGATGTGCATCCGGTAGTAATCAGGTATTCCAGGTAACCTGTCAGCATTTGGCTTTTTTTAATAAGCTTTGCTATTCCGGCCTTATTAAAAATGTCTGCAGAAGCCCTATATGCCGCCATTGAAAGGATAGAAGGGTTACTTAGTTGCCAGCCTTCAGCGCCTGATATAGCGCTAAAGCCTTTCTTCATCATAAAACGTTCCTCTTCGTTATGTCCCCACCAACCTGCCATACGGGGCAGCTTTTTATAGGCATACTTTTCATGCACAAATAAACCTCCTACTCCGCCAGGGCCTGCATTAAGGTATTTATAGGTGCACCATACGGCAAAATCAACTTGCCAGTCATGCAGCTTTAATACTATATTTCCTGCGGCATGCGCAAGGTCAAAGCCAACTACTGCCCCTGCCTTATGAGTCGTCGCCGTTATAGCCTCCATATTAAAAGCCTGCCCGGTATAGTAATTTATCCCCCCAAAGAACACTAAAGCCAATTCTTTTTTATTTTGGTCTATGCACTCTACTATATCCTCTGTTCTAATAGTATATTCCCCTTTTCGGGGTTTTACTTCCACTATTGCTTTTCTCGGGTCTAGTCCGTGTAATTTTACCTGAGATTCTAAGGCATATTGATCAGAGGAAAATGCGCCTGCTTCGGTTATAATCTTGAATCTTTTTTTGTCAGGCCTATAAAAAGTAGTAAGCATAAGATGAAGATTCACTGTAAGCGAATTCATCATCACTATTTCGATGGGTTTGGCGCCTACTATTTTAGCTGTTTCTTTTACAACGCTTCTGTGGTAGGGTATCCAGGGGGTTTTTGCATTCTCATGAGCGTCTACTCCAAGCTCTGCCCAGTCTTTCAGTTCCTGTTCTATGTAATCTTTTACAGCTATGGGTTGCAAGCCCAGGGAATTGCCGCAAAAGTAAACGACTTCTTTTCCTTTTACCTTAGGGATAAAAAACTTCTGTCTGAATTCTTTTAAGGGGTCTTCGTCGTCCAGTCTCCGGGCAAACTCCAGTGAGTTCTGATAATTTTTTGCCCGCATAGTTTTATGCTTTATGTGGAGGTTCCATTATCGTACCGCAATTTTTGCAGGTGCGTAATTCAACGGAGGCATAAAACTTTTCCATTACTATCGGTAGTTGTTTTACTATATCGCTCACCTCAACAAATTCTTCGTACAACTTATTTCCGCAATGTTCGCAGAACCACATAAAACCATCCTTCTCAATTGGCTCTCTGTACCTTTCCATCACCAGGCCTATGGTATTCGCCGGGCGTTGCGGGCAATGGGGCGTTCTTGGGGGGAGCAAAAAAATATCGCCTTCGTTTATTGGAACATCTACTACTTTACTTTCTTCTATTATCTTTAGCACTATGTTGCCTTCCAACTGATAAAAAAACTCTTCCCCTTCGTTATAATGGAAATCTTTACGCGCATTAGGCCCACCCACTACCATTACAATAAAATCCTTATTGTCTTTATAAACTTGTTGGTTGCCTACCGGAGGTTTAAGCAGATGACGATTTTCATCAATCCACTTTTTAAAATTGAAAGGTTTTTGAACAGCCATAGTTATTAACTTTATTTGACAATTAACTATACTACTTTATTGATGGCATCGGCAAAGTCTTTATGCATTGTCTTGAAGCGTTCTGTAACAAGATTCATAAACTCAGTGTCCGACAGCAGTTTTACTATATCATCATCTCCTGTCATATCCATCTCGCTTATCTTGTAAGTTTGCTCGTACCCTCCCGACTCGAACTTAAGCAGGTACTTCCCATTCCATGAAAAGATAGTAGCCTTGCTATTGCCTAAGGGTATTTCTTTTACTATCCTCATTTCTATTATTATTTTATTCGTTTTAAGTGTATTCCTTCGGCAGGCGCTATTACCATTGGCACTTTTTCTACAGACACATTACTGGTATCTAGCCCAAAAGCGCTGGATTCCGAAAGGCTGATTTCTTTAAGCAAGAAATAACCATCCATTACCAGTTGCTCGTCAGCATCCAGGTCATTATCATGGCTCAGATGTTTTTCCAATACCACAAATCGAAAATCGCCTATAACATTTCTTTTATTTAAAGAAGTATAGCGGCTGGTGAAATCGACTTCCTGATTCTTCACCATATCTTCGACGACTTTTCGAAAGAAAAGATTTATCCGTTGCTCTATTCTAAAGCCGAGCCTGAAATCAACACGTATCACATCGTTAGGAACCATAATGGTCACTTTGTATTCCATCTGGTAAGGATCGTCCGTTTCGTCTATGTGCAGAAACCAGTATATATCCGCCCTTTTAGGCTGCTTCTGGAAAATAGAGTACATTATTTTTGATTCTATTTCTTTCGGGTTCATTGCCCCGGTAAGGTAAACCAAATGGGTGGCATATTTGGGCACTGACATATCATGACTCAGCTCCTCCAGTAAGGGATAGTAATCGGCAATATTTACAAATTCAGTAAACCTGTTCTTAATTTTCCTGGCTTTGTACCATACCCACATAATAGTAATAAGGACTCCGCTTATTAAAAGAGTTACGTAACCTCCGTGAACAAACTTGCTAAGGTTGGCCACTAAGAAACAAGTCTCGATAGTAATATAGGTTACCAGTAAAAGTAATACCCATACTATGTTCACTTTTTTTACATAAAACAGGTAGGCGCATAGTAATATAGTAGTCATAAGCATGGTTAGGCTTATAGCAAGGCCATAAGCGGCTTCCATATTTGACGATACCCTAAAATGCAGGGTAATAAAAATACACCCTATCAACAACAACCTGTTTACGCTAGGGACAAAAAGCTGTCCTTTGGTAGTAGTAGGGTAATTAATCCTGACTTTAGGCCAGAGATTGAGCCTTATAGCTTCGCTAATAAGTGTAAAGGAGCCGCTTATAAGCGCCTGGCTGGCAATAACAGTAGCTATGGTGGCTATAATAATTCCGAAAATAAGAAACCACTCCGGCATGACGGTAAAAAAAGGATTCTCCCCATTTAGCTTTTCGCCAGTATGTTGTAGTATCCAGGCTCCCTGGCCAAAATAGTTGAGCAATAAGCAGGTTTTTACAAACACCCAGGTAATGTGAATATTTTTACGGCCGCAATGCCCCAAGTCAGAATACAAAGCCTCCGCCCCAGTGGTACAAAGAAAGACTGCCCCCAGCAGCCAGAATCCATGTGGATAGTGAACAAGAAGCATATACCCATAATAAGGATTTATGCATTTCAGAACATCCCAATGCCCCATAAGTTGTGTTGTCCCCAAGGTCCCCAGCATAAGGAACCAGAGCAGCATAATGGGGCCAAAAGCGTTCCCTATATGTTTTGTCCCTAACCGTTGTATAAAAAACAGTACCACCAAAATGACAATTACTATTGGTATGGTATGGATTTTAGGGTTAAGAATAAGCAAACCCTCCACCGCAGAAGAAACGGAGATTGGCGGAGTAATGATGCCGTCTGCCAGCAGTGCGCTACCGCCTATAATAGCTGGCAAAACCATATAAGGGCTTCTTCTTCTCACCAGAGCGAACAGAGAAAAAATTCCCCCCTCGCCTTTATTGTCTGCCTTCAGAGTAAGGTAAACGTATTTAATAGTAGTTTGTAGCGTAAGCGTCCAGAAAATACAGGAGAGGCCGCCAAGCACCACTTCTGCATTAATTGTCCCATCCCCGACTATAGCCTTCATTACATAAAGCGGAGAAGTGCCAATATCTCCGTAAATAATTCCCAGAGTTATGATGAGTCCGGCGGCGGTTGCCTTCTGGGTAAAATTCTGGTCTTTCATTAACTGTTTAAAAATCTGCTGCCAATTTAACCATAATGTTAGAAGCAAAAGGTTTAAATTCTTATTTTTTCTTTCATCCGCTTCACAAAATCATTAAGCGCCGCTATCCTTCGTATAGTCAGAATATTTTTCCCACTTTTCAATGACCTGCATCATATCTTCAGGGATTTCTGAATCAAACTGCATAAACTTTTTTATGGTTGGGTGTATAAAGCCAAGCGATTTGGCGTGTAACGCCTGGCGGGGGATTATTTTAAAACAATTATCTACAAATTGTTTATACTTTGTAAAGGTGGTGCCCTTTAATACTTTATCTCCCCCATAAGTTGCATCGTTAAAAATAGGATGTCCAATGTACTTCATGTGCGTGCGTATCTGATGAGTCCTGCCTGTCTCCAGGTTGCATTGCACCAGCGAAACATAATACATTGATTTAAGAGACTTATAATGGGTAATGGCGTGCTTTCCATCTTCCCCTTCGGGAAAGGCGGTCATTACTTTGCGGTCTTTAGGGCTTCTGCCAATGTTTACATTTATAGTTCCTTCAACTGGTTGCGGCTCTCCCCATACCAGCGCCACATACGTGCGTTCAATGGAATGTTCGTAAAACTGCTTCGCCAGGTGCGTCATTGCTAGCTCTGTTTTTGCTATTACCAATAGGCCCGAAGTGTCTTTGTCTATACGATGCACCAGTCCCGGTCGGCCCTCGCCATTTTGCGAAGTCGGCAGATTCTGGAAGTGGTAAGCCAGGGCGTTTACCAAAGTACCTTCCCAGTTCTGGTAGGCAGGGTGCACCACCATACCGGCAGCTTTGTTTACTACCAGCAGATCGTTATCTTCATACACAATGTTTAGGGGAATATTCTCCGGAACAACAACATCTTCGCGGGGAGGATGAGGCAATGAAATAGTAATTATATCTCCCGGCTTAACTTTATAGCTTGCCTTAATTGACTTGCCATTTACCTGTACCGTATCTACCGTAATGGCATTTTGCACCTTGTTACGGGTAACGTTGGGTATCCTGTCCATCAGGAATTTGTCAATCCGTATAAGCGTCTGTCCTTTATCTACTTCTATTCGGTGATGTTCAAAAAGTTCCGCCTCTTCCGGCAGATCGTAATTTTCCTGTTCCTCTATCATCTCTTTCATCAACTAGTTTAACTAAATGCTAAATTGCTAACAATTTATTCAATAGCCAAAATGCTTCACCTTAATATGCCCTCGCCACTTCAAAAAGTGAACGATTCTTTACTGGAAGAATACGGGGTTGAGCTATACGTTAAAAGAGACGATCTTATCCATCATGCTATTTCGGGGAACAAATGGAGGAAATTGAAATACAATTTGCTTGAGGCAAAAAATCAGCAAAAGGACACCCTTCTTTCATTTGGGGGGGCTTTTTCTAACCACATTTATGCTTTAGCTGCCGCCGGGGCAGAATTTGGGTTTAAAACAATAGGGGTGATAAGAGGAAAAGACGCTTCACCCGAAAACCCCACCCTTAAATTTGCACAGGAACAAGGAATGCTTTTACACTTTGTGGATAGAGAAGACTATAAAAGAAAAGAAGAACCAGATTTTATAAATGACTTAAAAAACCTACATGGAAATTTTTATCTTATTCCCGAAGGCGGAAGTAACGGGCTTGCGGTTAAAGGTTGCGAAGAGATAATAAAAGAAATAGACCTGGGCTTTGATTATATCTGTTGCCCTTGCGGAACGGGAGCCACCCTGGCGGGAATTTGCTCTGCTCTTCCCGAAGGTAAAAAGGCCATAGGGTTTTCCGCATTAAAAGGAGACGGTTATATAGAAAAAGAGATAGCTTTGCTAATTGGGGATGATTTCAAGGATTTTGAAATAACTTATGCCTATCATTTTGGGGGCTATGCAA
>Ga0302300_1000710_pt1 | contig 21760 bp, 20 predicted proteins | sample III_Palsa_E1_1_FD_198756 | JGI IMG/M metagenome (GOLD analysis project Ga0302300, IMG submission 198756) | Peat permafrost microbial communities from Stordalen Mire near Abisko, Sweden - III_Palsa_E1_1 | ecosystem: Environmental > Terrestrial > Soil > Palsa > Peat permafrost | place: Sweden... | reverse complement strand
AAAGCTCTTCTATTATTTTGAGTCTGTTTCTGTATGATACGGTGCGGGGTTCCAGTTTTTGCCTTAACTCTTCGTTTAGCGAAGTAATAGTAACGTTTACATGCACTAAGTCTAGCGCTGCAAGCTCGGTAAGTAAGTCAATATCTCTTAAAATAAGGCTGTTTTTTGTGATAATACTTACCGGGTTTTTGTATTCCAGAAACACTTCTAATAGTTTTTTGGTAATCCCAAACTTTCTTTCTGCTGGTTGGTAACAGTCAGTATTACCCGATAGCATAATAGGGTGGGGTTGCCATTTAGGGCCATCAAATAGTTTTTTTAGCAGAGCGGGGGCGTTTTCTTTTACTACTATCTTTTGTTCAAAATCCAATCCTGCGCTAAACCCCCAGTACTGGTGCGAGTTACGAGCATAGCAGTATAGGCAGCCGTGTTCACACCCCTGGTAGGGATTCATAGAATACATTCCTGCAAGGTCGGGGCTTTCTACTTTATTGACAATGTTTTTAGGATTCTCAAAAAAGAATTCAGTTTTCGGACTCACTTCCATTGCCGCCTCATCTATCCCTTCTATATGATCCGCAACATAAGACAACTTCTGATAAGGATTATCTGAATTGATTTGTGCGCCCCGCCCTTTTAAAAATGAAGATGATTGTATCATAACGATACAAATGTATGCTAAAAATTTTAGTAAACTAAATAATTTAGTTAAAAATATTTTTTGGTTTCTTTAAACCAATCGCCAGTCCATTTAATAAAAAATACGCCAGCACAAATAAAAGGTGAAAGGAAAAACAGAAGAACAATATGAAATTTTAAAATAAGATAACAGCATAAAAGTATTATTCCTGCTCCAAAAATATAACAAACTCCTGTAGTAATATAAATAAACCATAGTGTAGGATAATAAAGGGAAGAATTACGAAATCGCTCTTTTTTCTTAACAAATTCCTCATTCTTTATATATGCCTCATACTCCGCTTTGGCTTTTTGTTTATTAATCCATTCATTATAAGCATGAAATGGATCCTTGGCTGGTTGATTGTATTGATCATGATAAGATTTGTTTTGATTTCTGGTTATTAGCGATTCAAATGCTTTTTTCAGAATCAAAAACTTTACATGGGCGTCTTTGGATTTATTTACATCAGGGTGAACCTGTTTGGCTTTGCGTCGGTATGCCCTTCTAATTTCTTCGTCAGTAGCATTTGGAGCTACTCCAAGAATTTCATAATTTGAAGGGTTTTGCATGAATAAGTTTTAAAGAAATATACAAAAAGAACAGTGTTTTATCCAATAAAAATCGCATTTTTCTGACTAGTTAGCTTTTTTTAGAAACAACAAATCCATATAATGCAGTTCTTTTGAATACTCAATTATTAATTATTATAACCTCGTTGTTTTATTCTCCTCTCCTCAATATCTTGAAACATTATTTTAATGTTACCTTATGATACGATCAATTGTAGTAGCGTTATCTGTTGGTTTGTTTTCGTTTGCGAGCCAAGCACAGACAAAACCAACTTCTACCGGCCAGAATATGAAAGTGGAAACAACAAGAGAAGCACAGTACCCGGAAGGAGATGAAGCGCTTTTTAACCACTTATATCACGATATACGTTATTCTGATGAAGCAAAAAAGAATAAGGCAGAAGGAGAAATAACTGTTTCTTTTTATGTAGAAGCAGACGGCTCTGTTTCTAATGTTAAAATAATAAAGGATGTTGGCTATGGTTGCGGCGAAGCCGTGAAAGAAGCTCTTTTAAAAATCAAATATGTACCTGCAATGGTTAATGGAACGGTGATGCGAAGCAAACTTCTTTTAAATGTACCGGTAAGGGCACACTAAATTTAAACTCTTTTTATGAAGAAGTTAATAGTAATTTTATTTATTATAAGTTTTTTAACCTCTTTTGCGCAGCAAGTGCAGAAGGAATATTACAATGCCGAAGCTGGAAAGGCAAAAGCCCTAAAATCCGAAGGAACTGTGATGAATGGAAAAAAAGAAGGCGTTTGGAAATACTACTATGAGAATGGAACATTGGGTGCTGAAGGTAGTTATAAAAATGATGAGCAAACCGGTACATGGAAAAAGTATTATCCTACTGGCAAATTAGATTCTCAGGAAGATTACCTGAATGGACAATTTGATGGGCCTTTTAAGGAGTATTATGTGAATGGGCAGATAAAGACGGAAGGAACCTATGAAGGAGGAAAACAAAACGGCCCATGGAAAGAATATTACTCTAATGGCGTATTTTCGGTACAGGGAACGTACAAACAGGGTTTACCAGATGGGGTGTGGATAGCATTTTATACTGATGGTACAGTTAAAACAAAGGGAAATTACGCTAATGGCAAAAAAAATGGACAGTGGATTGATAATTTCCAGAATGGTAAAAGGTTTGAAGAATGCGGATATAACAACGACTTACAGGACAGTATAAACAAAACTTTTTATAAAGACGGAGCTCTTAAGAGAACGGGAAAATATAAACTAGGAAATAGAGAAGGCGACTGGTTAGAATATTTTGAAGATGGCAAAACAGCTCAAAAAGTAAATTATAAAAATGGCGAGATGCAAGGCGCTTGGCTGGAATATAATTCTAATGGTACGCCAAAATCTAGCGGTAATTTTGTAAATGGGTTGCAAGAAGGCGACTGGAAATATTTTTATGATAATGGACAGACTAAAAGCAAAGAAGTATGGCGAAAAGGAAAATTGGTTGAAGCCGCGTCTTTTTTTGATATAAATGGAAAGCCGTTAGATGCAGGTACATTGAAGAATGGGAATGGGACAAAAAAATCGTATTACCCAACTGGCGCTATTATGTCCGAAGTTTTTTATAAAGACAGCCTTAAGGACGGCTATGTTAAAAGTTTTTATAGTACTGGTAAACCTAAAATAGAATTTTTCTATAAAAAAGGGAAAGAAGACGGCCCTATGAAAGAATATTACCCTAATGGAATAGTAGCAGCAGAAAGCAACTATAGCAATGGGGAGGAAATAGGAAACTACAAAGAATATTATAAGGATGGTAAACTTAAGACACTTGGTTACTATAAAAATGGAGAAGAAGATAGTTTGTGGATGGAATACCATCCCAATGGAAAACCATTAAATATAGGTTTTTTTGCAAAGGGCAAGCCTGAAGGACAGTGGTTTGAGTATCATGATAATGATTCGCTGGCTGCCGCTGGTTGGTATATAGATGGCAAGCAGGATGGAGTATGGAGCGAGTTTTATGATAATGGCGAGCTCGAATCGGAGGGTGAATATGTAAACGGCCTTAAAAACGGGCATTGGGTAAGCTATTTCGAAAGTGGAAAAAAATCTATGGAAGGTAATTTTATTGATGGGCTGGAAGACGGATTGTGGACTGTTTACTATGAGAACGGAGGTATAGAGTCGGAAGGGACATACGGAGCCGGTTTAGAAACCGGTTATTGGAAAGAGTATTATGAGAATGGGAAGATTGCTTCAGAAGGGAAATATACCTATGGTAAAGAAGACGGACGGTGGAAGAACTATTGGGATAATGGATTATTAATGCAGGAAGAATCGTGGGACAAAGGCAAACTAATGAATGTAGGGGAAATGGTATCAAAGGGTGGTAAGTTTCTGGATAAAGGCACATTGGTTGATGGATATGGAACAAGAAAATCCTATTATGCTAACAATATACTTTCTGCAGAAGGAATGATAAAAGATGGCGTTCCAGAAGGTAAATGGAAATATTATCATGAAAATGGAAAAATTGAGGGCGAGGGAGAAATGAGACAAGGTAACCGTATTGGCCACTGGAAATTTTGGAATGACTTGGGAAAACTGGAAGCGGAAGGGGATTATGAGCAGGACGAAGTAACTGGAACCTGGAAGTTTTATGAGCAGGGGATAATTCATCAGATAAAGAATTTTGAAGATGAGGACGACGATGAAGGTTAGTTCAATAGTATTATTATTAGTTTTATTACTTTCCTTAAAGGCTTTAGCCCAGACTCATCAGGATTTTTATTCGGATGGAAAACTTAAGTCAGAGGGAACATTAGTAAATGGGCAAAAGGAAGGCTTATGGAAAACCTACTATCCTAATGGTAAACTTAACGCTGAAGAAAGCTATAAAGACGGCTTATTGAACGGACTAACAAAATCATACGACTTTAACGGACAACTTATCTTACAAGAAAACTGGAAGGATGGCGCTGAGGACGATTCTTCATTCGCATACTATCCCAATGGGCAGCTAAAGCGCAAGGGCGCTTTTAGAGAGGGTTTGTACCAGGGTAAATGGTATACCTATAATGAGAATGGCAAACTTAAAAACGAAGGTGACTATACAGATGGAAACCCTGAAGGACATTGGTTCTTTTACAACGAGAAAGGTATTAAAATTTGCGAAGGCAATTTTATAAAGGGCAAGAAAGAAGGGCATTGGATTTACTATGATAGCGATGGCAAAACTATTGGCGATGAAGGTGATTATGTTAACGATGAAAAGAAGGGAATATGGCTGGAATACAAAAAGGGGAAACTTAAGAACAGGGTAGAGTTTTAGATAGCAATTAATTATTACTATTGTTTTACTACTTCTAATTGGTAGTCTTTGTTCATGTCAAAAGTTTTAGGCTTAACAAACGTATTGGTTACATAGCCTAATGCAAATATAGCTCCACCCCCGGCCAGCCAGTATCCCCAAAGGGAACCCCCTCCGTTAACACCAAGAAAAACTCCTGTCATAAAAATAAATCCACCTACAGGCATAAGAGCCATTCCAGTAATACGAATAACTTTGTTTATCACAGTTCTTTTTTTAATTTGTTGTATTACTGTTATGTCATACTCCCTCAATAAGTCTTCATCGTCAGGAAAGTAAAGTACAATACTCTTTTCTTTTATTTGTTTTATTTTACCGGTTACAAATAAATTATCGACAGAGGAGAGTAAAGTGATTTTATTATTGTTTCTTATTTTTGTAATCTTACCTGTTTTTAAATTTTTGATTTGTAATATATTTTGTGAGCTTGCGTACGTAAATACAAAAGCTAAAAGGGTGAACAATACAATTCTAAGCTTCATTCTTTATATTCTATAATAATTTTTATGTTATTTTTTTAGCTTTTGCAAGCAACCTTTAGTTCTTTTTATTTGTCTTTTCAATATGAAGCTTTTTTTGAAATAATAAAAAAATGCTTGCTAAAATGACTAAATAAAACCTATATGCTCTGATTTTTGTCTAGTTTGTATTTTGACAAGAGAATTTATATTGTTTTATCTATAAAAATTATAATTAATTCATTAAAATCTGTAAATTTAACCAACTGATCTAATCTGGCTCCGTATTAATATCAAATAAAAATTTGTTAATAGTTAATTACTTATGATCCTGAAAAAACTTCTGGTAGTTCCACTACTCATACTATTACTTAGTCCGTCTTTTTCCCAGTATAAATCGAAGAAGATTACGGCAGCGGAATTAAATTCAGGAAAATATAATTATGCTCCCAATACTGTTATTTTTAAAATAAAGCCAGAATATATTCAGGATTTTATTTCGAATAAGGAAAAGTCTCCTGCATTTCATAAAATTCTTGATAGTATAAGGATTTTGTCGTTAGAAAAACTCATTCCGAGTTCCCAACCTCCTATAAGTAAAAAGAACAGATATGGAAAAACTCCTACAGATATTAGTTCTATTTATGTGCTGGTATATAGTTCTTCTCAAACAGTGGCACAGGTAATAAGTATGTTAGAAAGTACAGGGATTGTTCAATATGCAGAACCTAAGTATTCATTTAAAGTTGAGTATTTTCCTAACGACCCTGGGGTGCAACCTAACGCTCCTGCAAATGAAAATGAATATTACTATTTATCTCGAATTCGGGCATTCGAAGCCTGGAATGTACAACAAGGAGACACCAATGTAGTAATGGGTATTGTAGACACTGGAACATGGAAAGAACACTCTGACCTAGTAAACCAGATAAAATATAATTATGCCGAACCAATTAATGGAAAAGATGATGACAAAGATGGATACATCGATAATCGTTACGGTTGGGATTTGGTAGATAATGATTATAACCCTGATTATTCAACTACATATAATCACGGAAGCCTGGTATCGGGCTGTGCAGCCGCCCAACAAAATAACGGAATAGGAGTAGCCGGAACAGGTTTCAACTGTAAGTTTCTCCCAATTAAAGTTTCTAATGGAGACAATATTATCGATGGCTACCAGGGGATTAACTATGCCATTACACATAAATGTAAAGTTATTAATTTATCATGGGGCGGAACAGGGGCATATAGCAGCGCTATACAAGATGTAATTAATGTAGCTGCGCTGGATAGCGATGCGGTTATTGTTGCAGCAGCGGGGAATGATGGAATAAATGAAATTTTTTATCCTGCCAGTTTTGACAACGTGATTTCCGTAGCGGCAACAGATACCCTCAACTCTTCAACCTATCCAGATAGTACAATTGATATTAAAGCTAGCTTTTCTAATTATAACTATTTGGTCGATATTTGCGCGCAGGGAGCAAATGTTTACACCACAATAGGATATGGCGGCTATGGCGCCGCAAATGATAGTTCGGGCAGTTATACAGTTAACTCGGGCACTTCTTTTTCTACGCCCATCGTATCGGGCGCTGCCGCTTTGGTTAGATCCCAGTTTCCTTCTTATAATTCCCAACAGGTTTCAGAACAATTAAGAGTAACAGCAGATGATATTTATTCCCTTCCCGAGAACAGCGCTTATAACGAAATGCTTGGTAAAGGAAGGCTTAATATGTACAGGGCGTTAACAGAAACAAGTTCGCCTGCGGTAAGGCAATATAGTTTTAATGTAAATGACAATTTTGGCAATTATGCTTTTTCAGGCGATACTATTCGAATTGTTTCACATCTTATAAATTATCTTGCCCCTACTTCAAACCTTACTGTTACTATATCAGCGGTAGGGCCAACAGCGTCTGATGTTGCTATTGTAAATGGTACGGTTCAGTTTGGCGTTATAAATACAATGGATAGCTCAATAAATAAATCCAATCCATTTGTTATTTATATCAACCCCAACGCAGCAATTGATGAAGAAATAGTTTTCAGGCTTGGCTTTTCTGATGGATCTTATACAGATTACCAGTATTTCAATATCTATGTAAACCCAAACTATTTAGACTTAGATGTGAATGATATTACAGTTACCATAGCGGGGAGCAGCACCGTGGGTTATACTTCTGATAGTGTAATAGCCCCTGCTTTAGGAGTTTATTTACTTGGAGATGGTTTTTTATATAAGGGAACTCAGTTATTATCAGAAGCAGGGTTAATGGTATCAGATACAAGTACTCGTGTTTCTAATAATGTTAGGGATACTGCAAATTACTATTTTGAATACTACGACCATGATTTTGTAGCAACAACCTCTGCCAGGTATATACCTGCGACAAAAGGATCTGCACAGGAAGCTTTTTCTGTTTTTTCGGATGTGCAGGCTAAAAACCCAGTTAATGTTAGTGTGCAGCAACGATCTTTCGAATATGCCAATGCCCCATATAATAAATTTGTAATAGTAGAATACAAAATCACAAACAACTCAGGTAAAACATTAGATACTTTGTATACAGGTATATTTGCCGATTGGGATATTGGACAAGTAACCGATAATAAAGCAGACTGGGATGGAACGCGCAACCTGGGATATGTTTATGAAACAATAATAAATGGTATGTATGCAGGTAATTGCTTGCTTACTGATAATCCTCCATCATACTATGCATTGGATAATACAGACTCCTATGTAGCGCCTGGTAATATAAATCCTAATGATACTTTTACCTATGTTCAAAAATATAAAACTTTAAGCCAGGGAGTAGCCAGAACTCAGGCAGGGGTTAATAGTAATGGCAATGATGTTTCTTTTGTGATAGGCGGAGCTTTGTACAATACAACTCCCGGAGAAGTAAGAACAATTGCTTATGCTTTTATAGCAGGAGATAATCTTACCGATTTGCAGGCCAGCGCCGATGCAGCAAAACAAATATATAAACTATACAATACTAGCGCTACCCCTGTTACTCAAAATATCACCTCCTGCAAAGGCGATACCATAAACACAACTATAGTTCCATCAAATGGTAACGTGTTTAATTTCTATAATTCACTTCCTTTAACTGCCATACCTGCATACACTGGAAGTTCTTATACTATAGCTAATGAGAGTAAGCCAGATACCGTATATGTAACAGGCGCAGACTCTGTTTTTCAAAGTTCTTATGTTCCTATTTATATAAATTTTGACTCCGTTATAGTCAATTTTACTTATGCGGCAGATCCCTCAACTGGTGAAGTATTTTTTGTAAATACAAGCCAAAATACTACTAAACTAAACTGGGAACTTGGAGACAGCACAACTAGTAACGCTAGTTCCTTTACCCATCAATATAATGCTCCAGGAATATATAATGTTACATTAGTGGCCTCAAATAGTATAGGTTGCAAAGATAGTTTAACCCAATCCGTTCAAATTTTAGCTGTAACAGGGGTAATCTCCTCTTCGCTTGATGGGCATATCAAAGTTTACCCAAATCCGGTTACAGATATAGTAACCGTAAATATTTCTCTTGGAAGCCAACAAAATATATCCATATCTTTATATAATTCTGTTGGAAACGAAATATACAGTTCATATCAGTCAACTATTATAAATGGTCAGGTACAAATTAACCTGGCAAATCAGCCTTCTGGTTTTTACCTGCTGAGAGTAGGGGATGACGATTCAGAAATAACGCAAAAAATTATAAAGCTATAATTAAAAAGCCCTTAATTTTAAGGGCTTTTACTTTTTAAGGTAGTTGAAAATACCCTTTTTTTATGAAAATAACTCATGCTGATATCATTACCATTGGTGATGAAATCTTATATGGACAAATTACAGATACCAATTCACAATGGATTAGCGCTGAACTGGATCATATAGGAATAAAAATTGCGAGAAAAACATCAGTAGGCGATAACGAAACAGATATATTACAATTAATTACAGAAGCAGAATCACGCTCTGATCTAATTTTAATAACTGGCGGCTTAGGCCCCACAAGCGATGATCTTACCAAACCCTGTCTTGCCAAATACTTTAACTCACATTTGATTATTAATGAAGAGGTCTTAAACGATCTGAAAGGGTTCTTTGAAAAGCGGGGTAGGGAACTGACAGAGACTAATAAGCAGCAAGCATATGTGCCCAACTCATGTAAAGTAATACGAAATAACTATGGGACTGCTCCTGGAATGTGGTTTGAGCGAAATGGTAAAGTTTTTATTTCTATGCCGGGTGTGCCATTTGAGATGAAAGCTATGATGACTGATACTATTCTCCCAAGGTTAAAAGAGTTCTTTAGTACGCCATTTATTTACCATAGGGTTGTAAAAACTATAGGCATTGGGGAATCTTTTATTGCAGATAAAATAAAGGACTGGGAAAAGAATTTACCTACATCTATTAAATTGGCTTACCTGCCCTCATTAGGTGAGGTAAAATTACGATTAACCGCATTAGGAGATGAGTCAGAAGTAAAACCTTTAGTGGAAGCTGAAGCTGTAAAGCTTAATGAGTTAATTTTTGAATATGTTTACACCAACCAAGATGAGTCAATCGAAAAAGTGATAGGTAATTTACTGAAAGAGAATAACCTGACTATTGCTTTTGCAGAAAGTTGCACAGGCGGTTACCTGTCTTCCCTTATTACTTCTGTTCCTGGTAGTTCAGCATATTTTGCAGGTAGTGTTGTTGCCTATCAAAATGAAATTAAGGAAAAACTGTTGGGCGTAAAACCTGAAACTTTAAAAGAATTTGGCGCTGTAAGCGAACAAACGGTAAAGGAAATGGCAGAAGGGGTTAGGTTAAATCTAAATGCAGCTATTGGAGTATCAACCAGTGGAATTGCAGGCCCTGGAGGAGGCACTGGAGAAAAACCAATAGGAACAATATGGATAGCATATTCGGATAAACAAAAAACTATTGCCCGTAAGCTTACGTTAGGTAAGCTAAGAGATGTAAATATTAAACAAACCGCAACGGCAGCGCTAAACCTGATAAGACAAAGTTTACAGTAAAAGGGTTGAGAAGAGTTTCAAAAATAGTAATTTTGAGGGGTGATAGTTTTTAACTAAACTTATAAAATGGCATTAGTGGAAATGTTAATGCCCAAAATGGGCGAAAGCATCATGGAGGGGACTATTCTTAACTGGCTTAAGAAAGTTGGCGATAAGATAGAACAGGACGAGTCTGTATTGGAGGTTGCAACAGATAAAGTAGATACTGAAGTTCCAGCTACTCATGCAGGTATTCTTAAAGAGATATTGGCAGAGAAAGGCGCTATAGTGCAAGTGGGCAAACCTATTGCTATCATAAGCGCTGATTTGGATTCGGATGGGCCTATTATTAATACTCATACTTCTTCATATTCTGCTCCTGAAGGTTTGTCTACTAAAATAGTTGTAAATGAAACGGTTAATAATATACATCAGGAAGAAAAATCAATAGCGGGAAGCAGATTTTACTCTCCGCTTGTGCTTAACATAGCAAGGCAGGAAAGTGTTTCTATGCTTGAATTAGAAAAAATTTCTGGCACGGGTAAAGAAGGCAGGGTAACCAAAAACGATATTATCGCTTTTATTGAGCAAAGAAAAAAAACTCCCGTAATTACTGAAACTAAAAAGGAGAAATCTGTTAACGGCCATACTAAAGAAGAGAAAATAGAGGGCGTTAAGCCTGCCAAATCGTACTCTGGCAATTATGAAATTATAGAAATGGACCGCATGCGCAAAATGATTGCAGAGCGCATGATAGAGTCTAAACGAATTTCAGCCCACGTTACTTCTTTTGTTGAAGCAGATGTTACTAACATTGTTTTTTGGCGTAATAAATACAAGAATGAATTTATGGAGAAAGAGGGCGCTGCGCTTACCTTTACTCCAATCTTTATGGAAGCTGTTGTTAAAGCTATAAAAGATTATCCAATGGTAAATATTTCTGTTGATGGAGATAAAATCATCGTAAAGAAAGACATTAATATTGGTATGGCTGTAGCGTTACCTTCTGGTAATTTAATTGTGCCCGTCATAAAAAATGCTGATCAGTTGAATATAGTAGGGCTTACCGTGAGAGTAAACGACTTGGCAAAGAGGGCAAGGCATAATAAGTTAACAGCAGATGAACTTACCGATGGCACTTATACTATTTCCAATGTAGGCTCTTTTGGCAATATGATGGGTACGCCCATTATTATGCAACCGCAAGCCGCTATACTTGCCTTAGGGGCGGTTATAAAAAAACCTGCTGTTATAGAAACTCCACAAGGCGATACCATAGGAATACGGCACATGATGTTCCTTTCTCATTCTTACGACCACAGGGTGATAGACGGCTCGCTAGGGGGCATGTTTGTAAGAAGAGTGGCAGATTACCTGGAACAGTTTGATGTAAACAGGAAAGTGTTTTCCTGATAGTAAAGCGGCTTGTAGCTATGAACTATTTTACGCTATTGGCTATTTTAGTTGCCTTTTTAATTGGCTGCAAAAGAAAATCAATAAACAAAAATACTACCGCCTCAAGCGTTTCCACAATGTGTGATAGTTTTTATTTTGACCTTAAAGACGGCACTTTAAATGGAGTAGCCCCAACTTTGCCTGATGTTGAAATAAGAGAATGGCTTCCTTGTTACAGCAGTTTTACTCCCTACGGTTCTGATAGTAATTGTTCAGGCGCAGTCTTTTATGGCAACTACGATTTTTATTATTATACTTCCAGGGATTTTATAGAAGTGCGAAGCCGTTACAAAGGCCGTATTAATCCCCCGATAATGGGAAAAACTAGTAAAGAGGTATTGACTCTTTTGGATAGTTTACCCATTAAAAAAGTGAATATAGATAGTAGCCCTACCAATCTTTTTACTACTAAATATGGCTGTATCCAAGTTGATTATACCAATGGGAAGGTCACTTCAGTGTCTGCGCATTATAACGAATGTGAAACGCTGGATAACTGTAGATAGTTCTTAGTGGAATTTGTGTTTTTAAATTTATCACCTGTTTTTTATTAGTAAAACTTCGATTATTTTGGAAGTCAATGCATCACTAATATTAAGGCTTTCTTTTAATTTTTCTAACATTTGTTGTTCACCCTCATTCACAACACCGTCGGCAAGTACCATATCCACCAGGGTAGCAAATAAAGGTTCTTTTTGTTCATTGCTTATTTTATATACAGCAGCATTTAGTAATTCATTCAGGTCTTTAAATTTAGCAAGGTTTTCAATAATTTTTTGATGAACGTCTTCAGCATTTCTTCCTGCAAATAATTTTTTTGAGAGAATTGTTGCCACAATATTTTTAATTTCATCTGAAGCTATTTCTCCATCAGACAATGCAACTGCAAACATGATTGCGGCATAAGCATCTTGCTCATTTGCAAACCCAGATTGTGTAGTTGTTGGCATAGCTTTACTAAAGAATCCCATATTTTTTAAAAATTTAGTTTATTTTCAAAAATATTAAATTTTCTTTTGTCCACAATAAACATGATTTATTTCTTTTAAATAAAGATTTCCTACAATAGCGTATATTTAGATTTAATTAATAAAATGGCTGCTATGTCTAAAAAAAGCCTTTTGTTTGCTCTTGTTGGCTCACTTACTATAGGGTTACTCTTACACCTTCTTGATTTTTATAAAGTTATTTATCTTCCTAAAGAAGCGCTAACGGGCTTAAGACTTGTAGTTTGTGTTCTTTTAACAGTGTATAGCGTACAAAGGAAGAAATTATCTGTATGGATATTTGTGAGTATGTTTATTGGGGTAGAACTGGGGTATGATCTTCCTGAATTTGCCGGACACCTGCGGGTAATAAGCCAGGTATTTCTTAAACTGGTTAAATGTGTAATCGCCCCTTTACTATTTGCTACCCTGGCTATTGGCATTGCCGGGCATTCCAACCTAAAACAGGTAGGGCGCATTGCCTGGAAGTCGCTGCTTTATTTTGAAGTAGTAACCACTTTGGCTCTTTTTATTGGATTAATTGCGGTAAACCTTACAAAACCTGGCGAAAATATAGGTAGTATTCCCTTAGTTAATCATGAAAAAATTGAAGTAAAGGAACAAACGTTTGACGAAATCATCCTGCATATTTTCCCTGAAAATATTGCTAAGTCTATAAGCGAAGGTCAGATTTTACAAATAGTAATATTCAGTATTCTCTTTGGTATTGGACTTTCTATGATAAAAGAAGAGCAGAAAAAGACTATGCTACATTTTCTGGAAAGTGTTGCCGAGACTATGTTTAAATTTACGAATGTGGTAATGTACTTGGCTCCATTTGCAGTGGGCGCTTCTGTAGCTTATACCATTAGTCAGTTGGGGATAGGCATATTGGTTAATATGCTTAATTTGTTAGGCACTTTGTACCTTTCATTAATTGCTTTTATGTTACTAATATTACTACCAATTGCTATTCTTTGCAAAGTACCAGTTAAACGATTTATTAAACTTGTTTCCGAACCGGCTTCGCTTGCATTCGCTACCAGTAGTTCTGAGGCTGCGTTACCCAGAGCTATGGAAGCTATGGAGGAATTAGGTGTTTCCAGAAAGGTAATTGCTTTTGTGATGCCTATGGGATACAGTTTTAACCTGGATGGCACTACTCTCTATCTGTCGCTTGCTTCTGTATTTGTCGCTCAGGCGGCGGGTATACATTTAAGCCTGGAGAAACAATTGCTGATGGTTTTTACGCTTATGCTTACTAGTAAAGGAGTTGCGGGAGTGCCTCGGGCATCGCTGGTAATACTATTGGGAACAGCGGCGTCTCTTGGACTGCCTGTAGAACCTATCTTCATTATACTTGGTATCGATGGCTTAATGGATATGGGCAGAAGCGCCGTAAATGTCACGGGCAATTGCCTTGCTACAGTTGTAATTTCTAAATGGGAGGGTGAATTTGCACCTCCTAAACAAGAACAACCTGCAAATATTGAAGTGAACTAAAAATATCAACTAAAATAATCAACCATTTATGTCATTATTAATTATTGTAAGGCATGGCCAATCGGCATGGAATTTAGAAAACCGCTTTACCGGCGAAGTAGATGTTGACCTCACCCCATTGGGAGAAGAGGAAGCCAGAAATGCTGGGAAACTGATAAAATCGTATCACATTGATGAAGCCTTTACTTCTGTATTAAAAAGGGCCATAGAAACGCTGGATATTATATTAAAGGAAACGAATAATATAGGTATTCCAATAAAGAATTCTGCTGCATTAAATGAGAGAAATTACGGCGATTTACAGGGACTTAATAAAGCTGAAACAGAACAAAAATATGGCGCTGCGCAAGTGCAGATATGGCGTAGAAGTTACGCGACCAAACCACCAGGGGGGGAGAGCCTTGAAGATACCTATAATAGGGTAATACCTTATTACGAGAAGGAGATTGCACCAGACTTAAAGAAAGGCAAGAATATTCTGATAGTAGCGCACGGAAATAGTTTAAGAGCGTTAATGATGTATCTGGAGCATATTTCCCACGAAGCTATTGCCGAGGTAAACCTAGCCACAGGAGCGCCCCGATTGTATGAGTTCACAGATTCTATGGAACTACTAAAAGCCAGTTATATTTGATTATTATTTCTTAACGTCAAACTGGCTAAACATATAAGCCAGCCCTAGCGAAAGAGCTTGAGTGTATTGAATGTGGTAACTCTGTGCTTGGAAATAAAGTACGGACGCTGTTACATTAACGCTTAAGAGTTTGTTAACCTTGCCAGTAAATACCATATCGGAGCGAAGATCCGTAACTTTACCATAGTAAGCATAGTTGGTAAACGTAGTAAGCCGTAGTAGCAGATTCATATTCTTTCCCAAATCTTTATTAAAATTTGCTGTTAAAACAAAATCCGCTTCATTTTTTACCTTTTTATGTATGGCTACTCCATAATTTTCGGGCACAGTGTGGTAAAGTGAAGTATCAACAGAAAAGGTTTGTCTAAGCCCTAGGAATCCTATGCGCAAAGAGAAAAAATCAGCAGGCGCATATTCCAGACCTAATGAGGAAGTTAAATAACCAGGATCTAAAAATCTTGAAATCATTTGCTGGGTTGGCCTGCCAATAGAGTCTGTGCCATATTTATAACCTGGCGCAAATTGTGAAGTAAAGTTAACCTCTGCATACAAATCCCACTTGGGCGAAATTTTATATCCTAATTTAGTATCTATGTATATTTTATCAGTATTTTTTCTAAATCCAAGTCCTCCGTTTTTTAGAAAACCATATTGTAGTTGTACGTTATTATCAAAAGATATTCTTTTGCTTTGGTATAAAGTTCTTCCATTAAATAGGGTACCTAACGCGACAGAATTAACCCCGCCGGCCTGCCAATTGGAGCTGAAACTGGCCTGATTAAAATTAACGGCAACCTCCATAGATGTTTTCCATGGGCTGGCAGGTTTTGTAGTATCGGCTGGCGTGGGAGGAGCTGTCTGAGCATTTGTTTTAGAAACAACAACTAAAAATAGGATTAACGGGAAAAGTTTTTTCATAACCGGTGTAAATCGGGTGAATAGAAATAAGGCAACTATGAATTATTAAAAATGAATAATTTCTGTAATTATAATCAAACGCAAAGTATTACAATTTTCAAACTATTTCCGATTGAGTTATGTATATAATCTTACATATTATCAGAGAAGGAGTTAATTTCTAATAACCAATCAAGCAGATTAAGTGTAATTTTTAAGAATAGAATGATAAATTTCAACTAGAACTTATATAATAACAAACTTATCGAGTCCATGTTTATGTTAATCTAATATATCGACTGTCTTACAATAAAATAATTAAATTTGATTTCCATAGCTGGTTGAAAGACCCGGAGACCTTTGTATCCCATACAGAACTCCGGGTTTATTTTTGTAAAAGATCCTTCAAAATATTTTTCCTATATTCAAAAACCCTATCCAGTTGTCTTTTAACTAGTAAGTTATGAACTATAATTCCCAACTTTCCAAAAGGGAGCGAGTAATTTATTTCATCAGTCATTACGATACCTCCTGGAGCTTCTTTAAAAGTATGCGTATGCTCCCAAAAGGAATAAGGACCTTTTTTCTGCTTATCAATAAAGCAATAAGGGGCTTCCGCTTTAGAAATAATAGTAATCCATTTAAGTGGAATTTTAAAAATAGGCGATATCCTATACTCAATTAATGTGCCTTCTTTTATAGATTCGTCTTTTTTAAAGTTAGAAACTATTTTAAAATTCATATAAGGCGGAGTAATTTTTGAAAGATTTAATGGGGATGAAAAAAACACCCATGCTTCTTCAATAGAAATTGGAAGAAATTGTTTACGATGTAATGTGTATCTGCTCATAAGTAAGATAATTGTGTAAAAACCTTTTCATAAGATAATTTAAACCATTCTGTGTAGCAGGTTGGGTTAAGAATGGTATCCTTTTTTATATTATCAAACGTCATATATTTCCAGGCTTCGGCTTCTTCTTTATTTAATTGTGGTTTATTATCAGTTTTTCCAATAAAAATATGGTCGTATTCGTATTCAATCAGTCCATTATCGAAACTTGCTTTATAGGTAAATGTAAAAGCAGGTATAAGTTTACATTTAATAGCCATTTCTTCCCATAGCCTTCGGTGAGCTGCAGAAATAATTTCTTCTTCTGGCCTTGGATGGCTACAACAAGTATTCGTCCACAACCCCGCAGAATGGTACTTGTTTATAGCTCTTTTCTGTAAAAGTAGCTCCTGAGAGGAATTAAAAATGAATACGGAAAGAGCTCTATGTAGTAGTCCTTTGCGGTGAGCCTCAAGTTTTTCCATAACCCCTATCACTTTGTCTTGCTCATTTACTAATAATACTTCTTCCATAATATCTAATATCAAAAATTGTCCCTTAAAAAAATCTAACAGGGTAATGTCAAATATTTAATAATCAGTCTTTATAGTTTTCTCCCTGAGTAATTTCAAAGTAAACAATCATATTGCAGTCTTTAGCCGCCACCATATTTGCAAAAGACCCTGCTAAACGATTATCTAATAAAGTTTTATTTTTTATTCTTTAATTGTCTATTTGTTTAATTTATAATTTAAAATATTTAACAGTTATTAATTTTTATAAAATTGATCAAAGAGAAAATATTAATTTATAACTTATTAGATTCCTTTTTTTTAAAAAATAGGCATATAAACGATTGTTACTTTCCTTTTGTTTTAAATTTTTGTTTAATAATATTTAAAAATAGTTAAACAAAATGAAATTAAAAAATTATTTATAACGTAAAAACAATACTTTTTTTATTTGATCGGTAGAGTATATATTCGCTTCAGGATTTAGCAAACTAAACTTATATTTTTATGAATAAAATCATCGCAATTCTGCTTCTTCAAGTTAGTGTTATAGCGGCATTTGCTCAAACTGCCCCAACGCTTCAACAAGTATGGATAACTGATACAACTCTTCGTACTCCGGAATCAGCTCACTACGATCCCATTAAGGATATTATTTATGTAGCAAACATTAATGGGATTTCAAAGGACACAAAAGATGGGGATGGATTTATTTCCATAGTAAAAATTGATGGGAAAATTGAGAACCTAAAATGGGTGTCTGGACTAAACGACCCCAAAGGAATGGCTGCCTATAAAGGAAAACTTTATGTGAGCGATATAGACCAAGTGGTAGAAATTGATATTGAGAAAGGAACAGTTATAAAAAAATACGACGTACCAGGAGCTATCTTTTTAAACGATGTTGCTATTACTATTAATGGTGATGTATTGATAACTGATTCTGGAGCTAATAAAGCATATAAATTAATTAATGGTAAAGTTACCCTTTGGTTAGATAATGCCGACCTAAACAAGCCCAACGGATTATTTGTAGAAGGAACTACTATTTTCCTGGCTTCTATGAATTCAGGCATTGTTAGAAAAGTTGATCCCGCCACAAATAAACTTTCCCCTTGGGTTGAAGGCGTGCCATCTGTGGATGGTATTGCCTCAGACGGCAGAGGAAACTACTATTTCTCTAATTGGAACGGACAAATATATTATTCCAATGCTAAAGGCGGGCAGGCAATAAAGATATTAGATACCACAGAAAAAAAGATAAACTCAGCCGATATAGATTATGCTGAAAGGCACAACTACATACTGGTTCCAACCTTCTTTAAAAATTCGCTTGTAGCATATAAAGTTATTAAACCAATTAAAAAGAAATAAACAGGTAGGCTTAAAATAAAAAAGCGTGGATTCAACCGCGCTTTTTTTATTTAGAAGGTAAGGTTATTGTTAATTTGTTTTTTTCCATTTAATTCCACAGCCTACCGCTTTTGTTTCAGAAATAGTAACTGGTTTCCCCTGTAGTAGTTCGGCTATAGCCTTTTCAAGGTATTTGTCTTTAACTTCTTTAGCGCTTTCAGAATTATCGTCTATCGCTCCTATATATTGAACTTTTAAGCTTTTATCCAGAAGGTAAACATGAGGAGTTTTAGTTGCCCCATAAACTTTGGCAACATCTTGGGTCTCATCAATCAGGTATGGGAAAGGATAGTTTTTTTCTTTAGACCTTTTTACCATATTATCGTAAGAATCATCAGGATAGGAGACAGGGTCGTTAGGATTAATAGCCACTACCGGGTAACCCTGAGGAGAATATTTTTTATCAAGTTCAATAATGCGTTGCTCATACGCCTTTGCATAAGGGCAATGGTTGCAGGTAAAAATTACAATATAGCCTTTGGCGTTAGAATAATCTTTAAGGCTAACAAATTTACCATCAACATTCTTAAGTTTAAAATCAGTTGCGGTATCGCCCACTTTATAGCCAGTAGTTTTTAGGGTAAAAGCCATAGATGCCAGCAAAATCAATAATGCTGCGAAAGTTTTGGTTTGTGTTTTCATAAAATTTTAAGTTAGAGTTATTACTTAGTTAAATTATTATTAATTAAAGATTGTAGTTCTGTATAGTTTTTAAGTTCTCCGTTTACCTTGCTACTTTTACTATTGGATGGAATAATTAAAGTATAAGGAATTTCCCCTGTCCAACTGCTATCAATCTGGTTTATCCATTTGTTAGGATCATCCTCAAGTAAATAAATAGACCCTTTAATTTTATTCTTAGCCCAGAATTGTTCTACCTTCTCCTTCTGCGATTTAAAATCAAGTGAAACAAAAATAAATTTCACTTTTTGAGAGCTAAAGGTATCTGCGGCTAATTTAAAGTATTTTAACTCTTCCACACATGGACGGCACCAGGTAGCCCAGAAATTTACTATTTTAAGCGAGTCGCCAGATGCTTGTAATTTAGGGGCCAACGATTTAAAGTCAATTACTGCTAATGCCTTATTTTGTGCGGCAAGCGGCCGGTAAACTGCCATTGTTATTATTATAAGAAACAGAAGGTTTAACCTGTTCATAGCTCGATTTAATTAAAAAATCAGTACTCACAAATATAATTTAAAATTACCTTTGGTAGTTACCACTAAAAACTAAAGCCTTTGATATGGTGGTTGAAGTAATTTAGTTTTGGTTTTAAGCTTTATTATTAACGTAACATTATAGAAATAATTGTGGTTCCGAGCTTGTTTAAAGCTTTAACATAATTAACTATCTTTGAGAAATTTTTAATGTATGGAATACTCTCAGCTTTTTCAGGTAATATGGGCGGATATTGACCCCAATATGCACTTAAGACATACCGCTTATAACGATTATGCCGCACAGGTGCGCGTCAGTTTTTTGGCAGATCATGGTTTTTCCTTAAAGAAATTTATTACAATGAATATTGGCCCAATACTTTTTAGAGAAGAAACACGCTTTTTAAGAGAGGTAGGTATAAATGAAAAAATTAAAGTAGATTATCACTGCGAAGCCATGCGAAAAGACGGTTCCCGCTTTAAGGGGATACACAGTATATGGAAAGAGGATGGCGTGCAGGCAGCCATAATTGTCATAGAAGGAGCATGGATTGATACTAATATCAGAAAACTTACTATACCACCCATAGAATTACTGGAAGTGATTAACAAGATTCCGAGAACTGAGAATTTTCAATACATACCCGATAAACAACATTAAATAGTTTTTAAAAACGTCAATTTATTAAAGCATTTTAATATTCAACTTTTAACTAATGAGTAATAGTAGCAGGGTTTATGGGTTGGATATTTTGAGAGCTTATGCCATTTTAATTGTGGTTGCTGTCCATTCTCAGGATTTACTGCTAGAAAAAAACATTCTGAGACAAGTAATTACTTTTTTTTCCACAGATGGAGTATCTTTATTTTTTGTTTTAAGCGGTTTTTTAATAGGTGGTATTCTGATAAGAACAATATACGAAACCGAATTTACCAGCAAAGAATTATTCAATTTCTGGATAAGAAGGTGGTTTAGAACATTGCCGGCATATTTTCTGGTGCTGGTTTTTTTTATAATATATAACTTATATACACAGGTAAACCCCAATCCACTACCCTGGTTCAACTTTCTAACATTCACTCAAAATTTTGCCAGCCCGCCACCTTTGCATTTTTTTGAAGAAGCTTGGAGCCTTAGTGTTGAAGAGTGGTTTTACCTAATAATTCCTTTTGCTTTGTATTTATCGTTAAGATTTACTGCTTTCGAGAAAAATAAAATAATTCTATTTTGGATATGTGTAATCATAGTACTAGTAACTCTGTTAAGAACTTATAAGGCATATAAGTTTAATTATTATTCAGCAGAAGAATGGGACAACAATTTAAGAAAACAAGTAGTAACCAGGCTGGATAGCCTAATGTATGGATTTCTCGGAGCGTATTTAAATTACTATTGTCAAATAAAAATAGCTAGAAATAGTAAGATTGCTTTATTTATAATAGGCTTATCTATTTTATTTATTCCAAATATAAATGATTACCTGCTTCATGAATTTATGTGGAATCGTATCATTTACCGTAATTATTTTGAATTAACAATGGTACCCTTGGGAACATTATTGCTTTTTCCGCTTCTTCTTGCCATTAAAACCGGTAAGGGAATCATATATAAATCAATTACTTTTATTAGTTTAATTTCTTACTCCCTGTACCTTACTCATTCAAGTCTTATTAGGTGGATAATTATGCCGGCGCTTAATGAAAAGATTAGTTTTTCTGCTCCTGTGTATTATGTTCTCTATTTTGTTATATCTATTGGATTGGCTTATGTTTTGTATAACTATTACGAAAAGCCAATGACAAGACTAAGGGATGTAGTGGGTAAAAAAAAAACTGACGGGTAAAATTTCAAAAGAAATCTTCTCTATCTCAAATAATTCAATTCTTCACTATAATTACTGTTTATTTCTACTAAAAAACTGCACAATTTTTACTATATTGCTGAAATATAAACAAAATTATTAAACCCAAATTATGGCAGAAGGAACCAATATTATTCCTATCAATATAGAAGATGAAATGAGGGGAGCTTACATAGACTATTCAATGTCTGTAATCGTTTCCAGGGCATTACCAGATGTAAGAGACGGATTAAAACCCGTGCACAGAAGGGTACTTTTCGGAATGTCCGAACTTGGTGTAAATTATAATAAATCCCATAAGAAATCCGCCAGGATAGTGGGAGAGGTGCTTGGTAAATACCATCCTCACGGAGACGCTTCGGTGTATGACACTATGGTGCGTATGGCGCAGGACTGGTCATTACGTTACCCAA
>Ga0302300_1000709_pt1 | contig 21802 bp, 20 predicted proteins | sample III_Palsa_E1_1_FD_198756 | JGI IMG/M metagenome (GOLD analysis project Ga0302300, IMG submission 198756) | Peat permafrost microbial communities from Stordalen Mire near Abisko, Sweden - III_Palsa_E1_1 | ecosystem: Environmental > Terrestrial > Soil > Palsa > Peat permafrost | place: Sweden... | reverse complement strand
GTTATAATAACACATGACTTAATTGGTTTTCTTTCGTTTGGCCCTAATATAATCAGCAACAAGTTTGCCAACTTCCCCGGCTTCTTTCTGTCGACCCTGGGGAACTGATGTCCACCATTTTTTACCTCCAGGCGCCACAGCAACAGTAATTACTAATGGTTCACGCCTGTCGGAGAACGCAATATGAAATACTCTCGATTCCTGCAGCTCATGTTCGGTGACCGCGGCTGCTAATCCATCATAATGAATCTCGAAGGGCGTTTCCATAGTACGAAATTAATAATTTTAATATAGGGCACAGCTTGTAATAACCTAATTATTAGTTTATCCTGAGTGACCACAAAGGTTCAAAAAGGGAAATGTATCAATCTTAGGCGTCTGCTTATCCAGCGAATTATCGGTGAACATAGACGATCATATAAAACAGCAGTATTGTTGATCGCTTTATTTTAATTATAAGAGCTTTCGATAGCGTCAGTTATTTTCTTAAATACATCACCCGGCAATTCGTCACCGCTCGTTTGTTCCCAATCCTCCAGAAGTTCGATCATGGCCACAAATTTATCCTGCACCTCAACTGCAAAATGTCCTTCATTTGGTATTACTTTAAATTCGGCAATCTTACCTTCGTGATAAGCCTGTATGATAAAGGATGGCTCAATCCAGTTCTCCGAATTGGCGGCATGCAACATTACCCGTTCCAATATCACATTTAACTCGGCATCTGATAAAAATCCTGGTCCCTCAAAGGTAAACCCTTCATTGTTGTCTGCGATGGAAAATATACCTAAAACTTTACCGTCAGCATCATCTGTTACCTGGTAAGCTTCCTTTCCAGGTATAGGATTGTGGTAGTCGATGGGATCCAGCAATAAATTTTTGCTAAACTCGCTGCCCGACAGGGCAACATCGACTGTAAAATTGTGTACCATCATAAGTCAGAATTTAGGTAAATATAACAGTACATATCAGGCAAAGTTTCTCTAATCTTAAACAAACCATCGCGTAAAGTAAAACAGTAAAGTAAACTTATTTATTCTTTTTGATAATGCGCACGAACTTATAAAGCAGCTTAGATCCGTTTCTCACTCACTGTTACGCGGTTTTAACCGCACAGGTATATGTCCAGGATATTAAAGATAGTCTGATTATCATAACCAGGATGAATGTCGAACTGGACATTTTTATAAATTAATCACACCGACAGAGTGCTATTTACTTCCCTTAAAATCTATAACATAAGCTAGAACCGTGAATAGTTGTTTGAAACGGCAGCAATATAACGTAGCCATGCAAACAATTTCTCTGTGAAGCAGTTAATGAAATACTACTACTATAATGAACTGGCATAATCAATAGCCAGTTTTTATTCAAAAGGAAGGAAATGCGAAACGCCTTCTTTTAAATAATGTACCCGGAATCTCATTTTCAAACACCGGAAATATTTAGATTTTTTCATTTTTCAACACGATCCAGGCATGAAACACCGCAATTATATCCGCTATTATAGGGTATTTAAAGACGATACCACCGTTACAGAAATTTCAATCAACAATTTTCTTCGGATCAGGTTAACCCCTAAAAATAATAATTATCCCGAATTTCAATTATCGGCCCATGGGCATTTATATTATGGTTACATCAGTAAAGCTAAAGCGATGGAAATGGCTAAAGCAGGGGTTTTTCAACATATTAGTTTACTCTTAGCCCTGGGTAATGAAGGGAAACAAGGATTACTCCAATACCGCTTTAATCATTTTCAGGATTTGACAGTGAACCTGGTGGATGCCAATATAAAAAACATTGACTTAGAGAAACTGGGCACAAACGTATTGATAAATCCGACCCATGATTTTAACAATTAACGGCGGTTCGTCAAGCATCAAATTTGCACTGTATCAAATCGTACCTTCTTTAAAAAGAGTACACTTTGGGCAGATCAATGGTATCGGTTCAAGTCATACCAAATTTATCGTCGATAAGATCCATTTGCCAAGCAATGCGATTGATTTGCCCTCGGCAGTGTCCTGCCTGGTTACGTGGATCAATGAAAACACTAGTACATTAAAAATAAAAGCGATTGGTCATCGTATCGTTCATGGCATGGAACAAGTTAAAACCTGCCTCATTACCAATGAGCTATTAAAAGAATTAAAATCTATTATTCCCTATGATCCGGACCATCTGCCTACGGAAATCAAATTAATTGAAGCTTTCAAATTACATTATACTAAAATACAGCAGTTCGCGTGTTTCGACACTGCGTTTCATCAAACCATACCAAGAATGGCGCAAGTGCTGCCAATTCCCCGTCGTTTTGAAAAACAAGGAATTCGAAAGTATGGATTCCATGGTTTGTCCTATCAATACTTGATCGGGGAGCTGAAACATGTGGCTGGAAAAAAAGCAGCTCATGGCCGGGTGGTATTAGCTCATTTAGGTAGTGGGGCCAGCTTAGCCGCCGTTTATAAAGGAAAAAGCATGGATACCAGTATGGGTTTCACTCCTGCCGGCGGAATTCCAATGAGCACCCGTTCGGGAGACTTGGACCCGGGAGTAGCCTGGATCACGATGAAAACCGAAAAACTTTCCCCCAGGGAATTTGATCGGCTTGTTAATCACGAATCTGGTTTGCTGGGAATATCGGGAACGAGTGGAGATATGAGTGTACTATTGTCTCAGGAACATGAAGACATACATTCAGCCGAGGCAATTGATCACTTCTGTTACCAGGTTAGAAAATGGATCGGTTCTTTTTCAGCAGCATTGGGCGGGATCGACACCCTGGTGTTTTCAGGTGGAATCGGTGAAAACGCACCAGCTATCAGGGCGAGAATATGCATTGAACTTGGCTTTTTAGGCATAGAATTGAATAAAAAGAAAAACACTAAAAACTTATTGCTAATATCAAAAAACAAGGGCCGGGTACCTGTTTATGTCATTCCTACTGACGAAGAATTGATGATCGCTGAGCTGGTCAGCAAAATGATCACTACTTAACAAAATATTTACTTCTATTAAAATACTACCTATGAATGTAATTGAAGACACAATCGGCATAAGCGAAACACTTTCGCCGGAATTACTGCAGAAAATTCATGCTTACTGGCGCGCGGCTAATTATATATCCGTTGGGCAGCTTTACTTAAGGGATAACCCCTTGCTTAAAGAACCCTTGCAACTAAAACATGTAAAACATATGCTGCTCGGCCATTGGGGTACAACGCCCGGGCAAAACTTTATTTACACGCACCTTAACCGGGTTATAAAGCAATACGACCTGGATATGTTTTACATTTCCGGGCCGGGTCATGGTGGGCCGGCGGTGGTCGGCAGCACTTATTTGGAAGGTACTTATAGTGAGATTTACCCAAACATTACCCAGGATGAAGACGGGTTGAAAAAATTATTTACTCAGTTTTCATATCCCGGCGGCATCTCCAGCCATGCCTCCCCGCAAACACCCGGCTCTATTCATGAAGGCGGCGAGCTTGGCTATTCATTAAGCCATGCATTTGGTGCTGTTTTGGATAACCCCGGATTAATAGCCGCATGCGTAGTCGGTGATGGTGAAGCGGAAACAGGTCCACTGGCCACCGCCTGGCATTCGAACAAGTTTTTGAATCCCATAACCGATGGCGTGGTTTTGCCGATCCTGCATTTAAACGGCTATAAAATATCCAACCCTACGGTATTGGCCCGTATCAGCCAGGAAGAGTTGGAACAATTATTTTTAGGGTATGGGTGGACCCCTTATTTTGTATCAGGTGAAGAACCTGAACTCATGCATCAATTGATGGCAGCTACATTAGATAAGGTCATCGCGCAGATTCACCAGATCAAAAGCGATGCTTTGGCTGAGGAAGATACCGGACGCCCGCGCTGGCCAATGATTGTATTGAAATCACCAAAAGGCTGGACGGGTCCAAAGGAGGTTGACGGGTATAAAATTGAAGGTAATTTCAGGGCTCATCAAATTCCTTTAGCTGTTTCGGCGAGTACACCACCAGAACATTTAGCCATGCTGGAAAACTGGATGAAAAGTTATAAACCGGAAGAGCTGTTTGATGACACCGGCAGGCTTATATCCGAACTCCAGGAGCTTGCGCCGAAGGCCGAACGCCGGATGGGCGCGAACCTGCACACCAATGGCGGTCAGCTTTTACATGACCTGCGCTTGCCTGATTTCCGTAACTATGCAGTGAAAGTTGATCAACCAGGGGCCGACGGCGATGGTGATACTTATGTCTCCGGCCGTTTTCTTCGTGACGTCATTAAGGAAAACCAGCAAGACCGCAACTTTAGGATTTTCGGACCGGATGAAACCGTATCTAACCGGCTGGATATTATTTTTGAAGCATCCAGCCGGCAATGGATAGCCCCTATTGTTGAGCACGACGAGTTTTTGGCCGAAGATGGCAGTGTTATGGAAATGCTGAGCGAGCACCAATGTGAAGGTTGGCTGGAAGGCTATCTGCTTACCGGCAGGCATGGGTTATTTAATTGCTACGAAGCCTTTATCCATATTATTGATTCGATGTTTAACCAGCACGCCAAATGGCTAAAGGCGAGCGCGGAACTACCCTGGAGGCGAAGGATCGCGTCGCTTAATATATTGCTGACCTCTACGGTTTGGCGGCAAGACCATAATGGCTTTACCCATCAGGATCCAGGATTTATTGACCATGTCGTTAATAAAAAAGCGACCATCGTAAGGGTTTATTTGCCACCTGATGCCAATTGCCTTTTATCTGTTATGGATCATTGCCTGCGCAGTTACCATTATGTAAACGTGATTGTCGCCGGTAAACATCCGGCACCACAATGGCTGAATATGGATGAAGCGGTTGAGCACTGTACACGGGGTATTGGCATATGGAACTTTGCCAGTAACGACCAGGAGCAGGAACCGGATGTGATCATGGGTTGCAGCGGCGATGTGCCAACTTTAGAAATCCTGGCGGCTGTTTCCATTTTGAGGGAATATCTGCCGGAGGTCAGGATCAGGGTAATTAACGTTGTTGATCTTTTCAAACTGGAAAAAAGCACAGAACATACACACGGCTTGACAGATGCTGATTACAATGCCTTATTCACCACAGACAAACCGGTTGTTTTTGCCTTTCATGGATATCCATACCTGGTACACCGCTTAACTTATAACCGGGCGAACAATGTCAATATGCATGTGCGTGGTTATAAGGAGGAAGGAACGATAACCACTTCATTTGATATGACTGTATTGAACGAAATGGACAGGTTCCACCTGGTTATAGATGTCATTGACCGTTTACCACAAACCGGTACAAAAGGGGTTTACCTGAAACAATTATTACAGAATAAACTAATTGAACACAAACATTATATCGGAACTCATGGGAAAGACATGCCTGAAATACTGGACTGGAAATGGTAGCGACAAAAACCAACCCCGCAACTGGGTTAAGTCAAAGTGACATTCCGGCTTTGATGAAGCACTTCGGCTACAACGAAATCACCGAAAATAAAACGCACCCGCTACTTAATTTTTTATCAAAATTTTGGGGGCTTACTGCCTGGATGCTGGAATTTATTGTTGTACTGTCCGTATTTCTGCATAATTTTTCTGATGCGTATGTGGTTGGCGGTTTATTGGTTTTAAACGCACTGATCAGTTTTACCCTGGAGCAAAGCGCAGCGAATGCTGTTGCTGAACTCAGAAAAAAGCTACAGGTCAATGTAAAACTGCTGCGTGATAGTATATGGAAAACTGCTTTAGCCCGTGAACTGGTGCCGGGTGATATCATCCGGGTAAGGATAGGTGATTTCGTGCCTGCTGACTTTACCATTACCGATGGGCAGCTAAGTGTTGACCAGTCTGCCTTGACGGGTGAATCAGGAGAGGTGGACTTGCCTGCCGGGAAAACCGTTTACTCCGGTTCTGTCGTCACCAAAGGCGAAGCTACGGGTATCGTCACCTTAACCGGGCTGAATACTTATTTTGGCAAAACAGCATCGCTGGTTAAATTAGCGGCACCCAAATCACATATTGATGAAGTATTAGCCAAAGTCGTGCAGTGGTTGTTATACATTGTTACTGCATTATTACTTATTGCGTTTGTAGTATCTGTCATCAGGGGTATGAACCCCCTACAATTGTTGCCTTTAATGCTGGTATTATTGTTGGGCGCTATCCCGGTTGCCCTAACCGCCATGTTTACCATTAGCATGGCGCTCGGTTCGAAGGAACTTTCGCGCCAGGGCGTGTTGGTGACCAGGCTGAATGCGCCGAACGATGCCGCCAGTATGGATACTTTATGCGTGGACAAAACAGGCACGCTTACTATCAATAAACTAACGGTGGCTAAGTTGAGTCCTGCTGATGGGTTTACTGAAGACCAGGTTTTGCTTTACGGCGCTTTAGCTTCACAGGAAGCTGATCATGACGCGATCGATATGGCCATGATCGGGGCAGGCAAAGAAAAAAAAATCATCAATGAGGGTTTTGTACAGAAGAGCTTCGTTCCATTTGATCCCAAAACGCGCAAAACGGAGGCTGCAATCGATAATGGCAAGGAGCAATTTAGCGTGATTAAGGGGGCGGCCGAAACATTGTATCCGCTTTGCAAGCTGAATTCAGTAGCAATTGCTAACTGGAACAAACAAATTGATGAACTGGCGAAATCTGGCTATCGAGCTATTGCCGTAGCACAAACTAAAGATAATAACACCCGTTTTGTGGGCCTGGTGGCGCTGCATGACCCGCCTCGTACTGATTCCATGCAGATCATTAAGGATTTGGCGGCGCTGGGAGTAACCGTTAAAATGTTAACCGGTGATGCCTTACCTATTGCCGAGGAAATGTCTAAGACCCTGCTGATCGGCGATAAAATATTGAATGCATCGGTTTTTAAGGATTGCTTATCGGATCCTAAAAAAGCGATAACATTACTGGAACAAAACAGTGGTTTCGCAGGCGTTTACCCGGAGGATAAATACGATATCGTTAAAACCTTCCAGGCGAACGGCCATATTGTTGGCATGACCGGAGATGGAGTAAATGATTCGCCGGCTTTAAAGCAAGCTGAAGTCGGGATAGCGGTTAGTAATGCTACCGATGTTGCCAAGGGAGCCGCAAGTATTGTGCTAACGAAGGAAGGATTATCTAGCATTCCCGCATCTATCATCACAGGGCGAAAAATGTTTGAGCGGATAAACATCTGGATATTGAACAAAATAACCCGCTCCATATTTAAGACTTGTTTCGTGGTTATTGCCTACCTCGTATTTGGCAAATATATTATATCAGCATCAGCTATACTGATCATTATTTTTATGACCGATTTTGTAAAAATTTCATTAGCGACTGATAATGTTATCTTTTCTAAAAAACCTGCGAAATGGGAAATTAATGGACTTGCGAAGGTCGGGCTGGTATTGGGTTTGCTAATGACTATTGAAGCTTTCCCCTTATTGTACTATGGTTTGCATCACCTACACCTGAATTCAAATAATGCAGCCTTGAGTACCTACAGTTTTGAGATCATCCTGTATTTTGGTCTATTCTCCTTATTTGTTGTCAGAGAGAAAAGGCATTTCTGGAACTCGTGGCCTAGCAAAACTTTGCTGTTTCTAATTATCGGTGACATGATTCTTGGTGTGTTTTTAGTGACTTTCGGATTATTAAGTTTTAGTTCCATTCCATTAAAGGATACGTTAATGGTGATTGGTTATACGGCCGTCTCGTCTTTTACTCTAAATGACCTTGTCAAATATAGGCTTTTAAGGGTTTGGCACATGGATAGTCCTTGACGATAACTGAAGCTTCGATTTTAAAATTAGAATAGGTCAAAAAATCACCATTGATCAGGCTTCCCGTCAATTGCTACAACATGTCATAAAGACAATAACTATTTGGCTAACGTTGACAGCATAAATGTGTGATAACATATATATCCGGATAAAAGTTCCTTGATGTTGTCAAACTTAGAATTGGTATTGATTAACTGCACTCTTTTAATTAAGCTTATTTTAGCCGTATTATAGAAGTTAACAGGTAATGCTTTAAAAAACAAATGTTAAGTGTGTGGCGACTTTGCATTCAAACTATAAAAAGATTTCAAGAAATTAAGCGGCACATTAAAATAATCTGTTTTCGCCGACAAGAAAGAAACATCCAATGGAAAACTACCTGGCATTTCAGCGAACGATTGCTGGCTTAAAGAAATAAAACCCATTGTCCAATCTTTAAAATTTCTTTTGAAGCTTGTTGATTCATGAATTTTGATGAGGTCATAATGCCGGTTATCAAATTGAATTTTTTCAAAAGTTACACGAACTTCTTCTTCTTCACCTTCAAGCGCCTGAATAAAGCGCCCCCCGTTAAAATGTAGAAAACTACCCTCAATATAAAGCAACATACCGGTTAGGCCATGATCCTTGTTCCAGGTTCGTGATTGTTCCAGTAAAAGAGCCAGTTCAACATCCTGCATTGGTTTGACTGCTTTGCTGATATATACGAGATTGAAACTCATAGTTTTTATCTTTAATTTGGCTATTTAAATTGGCTTTATAACAAACCCATTTTGTAGTACACCGAATTATAACCATGTAATACAATTATTGTTATAATAAATAGGGGTTGCTTGGCGACAATAGCTTTGAATATGAAATGGAAATCGCTGTCAAATTTTTTATTTTAGATCGCGTCCAACTATTATGCTCACTTTCAGCTTCAAAATTGCTATATAAGGGTGGTAAGCAATCTTTTTACCTAGGGATAAACGGCGGTTTTTTGAGCAACGATGAATGCTTGCGCTTGTGAATCCTAGAATTTCGGAGAAACGTAAATGAAATAAAAGATGTAGAGAGCGGGAACTAATCAAGTGGTAGATATCTTAATCCAGCAGCGGTGAGAGTAAAAAGAATTAAATTTCTGCTAATAGACCACTCAGAAATCTACCAGAAAATGGTCCCTAAGGAGGGCGACAGTTCTGGCTTGGTTATTTTTAGTAATTCAAGAATCGTTTGGATGTTATTGCTAGTAGCTATAAGCTTAGGATCAAATTAGCAGTTTGATCAATCATTTCACGATTCTGGCAAACTTGAGCAATCTCCATGTAGTCAAATTGACCTATTTGGTTCGGGATCCTCTTTCAATTTAACCATATCCTGCTTATCAAAAGGAACAGGTCGGTACAACCTGTCCCTTTTAATAGGCTATACACCCATTTTGTTTTTACGCGACTGCTTTTTTGCAGGAGCATCCTCCTTTTGCTGCTCACTCTGTTTTTTAACTTGAGTTTGTTTTGATTCCGGTTTCAGTAATTCTTCCCTTTTAATCTTTTTCATCTGGTGATCATATAGGTCCACCGTTTTATATTGCGGGCTCGCGGAAATAAAATATTTCTTTTCCTCCCCGTTGCGTTCGACTGTGATTTGTTGCAGGTTACCTTTTTTAAGAGACCGCATCAGGTTTTCTTCGCTTTCATAATTGCCTAACTCCTTAATTCCTTTTCCGGAAATTACTTCTTCCAGGTTGTAGCCATAATTTTCGCCAAACCTTTTGATTTCCTTGTTACCTCCAGGTTTGATATTCTCATTATCCAATTGCAGCCAGGCCTGGTATTTATCGCCGTCCTTGTTGAACAATTGTTTGTGTACGGCGCGGCCTTCCATAAGATTAAAAGCCTCCTTGGCGGTTACGCCATTTCCTTTGGTAATATAAAAGGTTTGATTTTGTTCCTTTTCCTTGCCTTTTTGAAGCGTAGCATCAAACTTATTAAAGAAATACATTTCCTGGTTTTCGCCCGCTTTAAAATGCAGGGTATAATCCACTTTTTTCTGATTGAACTCATGTTTAGCCGGCAAGCTGAATTCCGGGAGCTTGTTATCCATATTTTTTTCCAATGCCGCATTTACCTGCTCACCGAATCCAAGGTTTAACAGGCTTTTCTTTAAGAAATCTAAATTTTGTGTGTTCATGATTTTATTTGTTTTTAGTAAAAGAATTTGTTGTTTTATCTCAAGCTTGGCGAGTGGCAAAAACGGGTCAGGTTTGTTTTGGTGCTGCATTTGATCAAGTCTAAGCAACCTCAGCGCATCAGCTGCGGTAACATCCGGTTGAAAGTATTGCATACGCCGGGAATCTGGCTCGCGTAAGTCGCTCACGGAGCATTCAAAGTAGCTCAGTTCATAATGACCCGGAACGTCGCGGCCAAAATAAAGCGTGAAGTTTGCGTCAATTTCTCCGGCGGGCCTGCTCAGCCTGATCTCGGGAAAAGCGCGTTCATGACTTAAAACGAAATTTCGGAGCTGGTCAATTACAATTGGCTCGTTAAATCCGAGATCAGCCAATTGCGTTTTCAATTCATAAAAATTAACACCGGTATTCGCATCGTTACGATAATTTTTGCCTGATTCCACTTTTAACCTCCTTTTTTGTTCTGTTCACTGTTTTACTTATGGTTTTGACTTTGGAATCGTTCATCATCATACGCTGGTTGAGCTTCTCCGGATTAGTTAAGCGTAATTTCTCATCCAACAATTTGATGCGCCGGTTGGCCGGATCGGCTTGTATGTAGATGCTTTGGGACTGATTGCCCTGCTTCCAATGAGTAGCGATTTGTTGCCCGTTTTGCAGGTAATGGATCACATCATCCTTATTGCGGGTAATCGCTGGCAATCCAGCCAAAGCAGTTCCAATATCGAAGTCATATGCCGGGTCATAATGCTGGATACCGCTTGATCCGAGTTCTACCCAGCGGTGGTTCTGATGGCCGGAGGCGTCAGCATATTGTTGCCTGATTGCGCGCCCTTCCAGCAGGTTAAGGACCTGGTTGGTATTAAGTTCAGGCCATTCCCGCAGATCAAACAGTTGTTCCCTTACAACGCGCTTGTTATAAACCAGTTGACTATCGATACGGTTAAGCTGGTAATTGTTATAACTGTCCTTTTCAAAATGCAGGTAAAGGCTGAGCCGTTTCTCTCCTCCAATCTGGCAGTCAAGCGGTAATCGCGCATTTCGCTGCTCAGGATCCAGATGATGCTCTAACCGGCCTGCAAACGAACCGAATCCAGCGTCTCTTAACTGTGCTTTGAGTGATTCCATATTGCTTGCGCGTTGCTCCTGATACTGCTTTATATACACCGGACCGTCAACAAGTTTATCTTTCCAACGAAAAAATAAACGGCTGATTAAATTCGGGTGCAATTGTTTTTCCAGCCTGCCGATTTGTTTATTCAGCAGAATCATAAATGGCTTTTCATCGGGACGTACCTCGCCGTTCAAGCGGTGTCTGGCTTGACACAAATAGTCAAGCTGCAGGTGGGAAAATGTTGTTGCATCTGTTAGTCCCGATTTCAATAAGGGGTCTATGTCTTTTTTACGGTCCTCCCAGTTTTTAAACACCAGAAGAACCCGGTTTGCAGGTTTTTCCATTAGTGGTTATCGTTTACGGCTGTTGTCTCTCAGCAAGACCGCGAAATTGTCCTTCAACTTCACTTTGATCTTTCTTACTTTTTTACTGAACAGGCCTTTGGCGGCATTGATACCGCCCGCGGCTGCCTGGCCGCTCAGCGATTCGTCCATGCTTAAAAACTGCATGCTTTCAATTGCATTATCGGCTCCGCTGCCAGCTGCCCCGGAGATCTCTGCTTCCGGCGCAGGTATACCTGGCATGCCATCGAGGCTGAAAACAGTTAAGTCGGCTGGAAGGATATCTTTGCCAATGCGGATATTTTGAATATTTAATAACAGGCGCTGGTTAGTGACCTGGCAGGCACCGAAAAGTAACTGGCCCTTAGGAAGCTGAATGCCTTTTAACTTTACGGCTTCAGTGAGTTTTAACCTTACTGTTCCGCCGTTCATCACCTTTTGCTTTCCATCAATGACTGCGGGTATAGCCCGAAACGCCGTGTCATTATCTTTTTTCTTTTTTGTAATGGCTTTTGCTGATTCCGGATTTTGGATAGCCTGGATCTTGGTTAGCATGCTATTCAATTGTTTCATCTCGGGATCAGCTTCACCTCCGGAATTCACATTTTTCATCATTTTATTTAGCCGTTTTACTTCCGGGTCCGGCACATCAGCCGCGTACGTTGGTTGTTGGGGCTGATTAATCTGGCGATTGATCTGCGCTAATTTTGCTTCAATCTTCGCGGATTGTTGATCAGCTGTATTTGCCGGTACCGGTGATATTGTTTTAACTCTTTTTGAAGAATCTTCATGCGGCGCCGACGTTTGATCAAATCCCATGGATTGGATGAAACTTTTGCTTACACCATCTTTAATCTTTGCGGTATCCTTTCCAGCAGCTTGATAAACAGCCATTTTATCCTTTGCTTTTTTGTCTTTAAACTGGGCGGAGGGAAGAATCATATCGATCCCATGTTCGGGAATTATTGTTTTTGCTTTGGCAGCGTCTTTCCCGCCACCCAAAGCCCAAAAGGCCATGGTCATAAAAGGCAGGATAAGGACAGGGATAGCCATGAAGAACTTGCGTTTCCTAAGAAATTCGTCAGTGTGTATTGGGGTTATCGGTTTTTGCTGTAAATTGTCCATAATGCTATTTTTTAATAATTAATGAATCTGTTGTTTTAAAAGGTTGTTTAGGTAATGGCATATTTGATGGCATGCCGATATGGGATGCCTGATAGCTTTGAGCCGGCATTGACCCCGCCATGTTCTTTTTAAGTCCCCAGAAGTTGCCTGTTAGCCCTGCGATAAAAATTCCGCAGTAAATACACAAAAGCCATTTTTGACGTTTTTTAGTGTACCGGTTAGCCTGCCTGCTCAAAGCAGTTGAAAGACGTACCTTCCATTTAACGATAATAGAAGCAATTACCGAAGCCAGCATTTCAGTCGGCACGTTGTTTAATGATGGTTGTTTTCTGTTGAACATTATTATTGATTTTCAATGACGGTATCCTTATTCACTAATATTTGCCAGTGCTCGATAAGGAATCCATGTGGATTATTATCTGTTTGTAATTCTATATCCCTTACATCGCCCTCCGTAACCAGCTTTCGGTAAACCGTTCCGCTCGAGCGTACCAATTTTTCTGTCGCGTAACACGTAAATGAGTAGGGGAACTGGTTTCCTTCCAGGGTGGTACTGTCAATTTTGATCTCCTGGGAAATATTGGCTGAGATAAGGTTATTGTAATACCCCGATTCCTGTAAATTGTCATATTGGTGCTTAGCCGATTCATCAGCCAGGTATAAGGCTTTAGACACATTTGCCTGAATGGCCTTATCGTCTGGGCTGAGGTCAAAAAAATATTGGTGGAAAGTCTTAATATGATCCCGCAATTCTACCGGCAGATTATTTTTTCTGTCTGTCGCCAGTGCTTCCAGCACCTTTCCATTGTATAAAATATGAACCCTGCTTTCTGCCTGGTTAACCAGCTGGTTGCATTTATAAATACAAAAGCACATGGTAATGACGTTGCCTATGATCAGGCAAATGCTAAATTGCCTGATGTGTTTAAAGGCTGTTTCTATATTTTTGAGATGTGTAAACATGAATTTGATCTTAATTGGTGAATGAATTACTTGCCTGAAAGCTTTTGTTCCTGATAGTCGGAAGGTTTGTTATTGTTGCCGGCACTTTTGTAGCCTTCCATGATGTGGCCCGGCGCATTAGCGAGATTTGTTGCTCCGTTCTGCATCCTCGACCCGGTTCCTGCACCGACTTGTGTTACAGTACTGGAAGCATGACTTACCATCGTGTTTACTTTCTGAAGCAAGCCGTTGCCACCGCCGGCATTAACAATATAATTTGCAACGCTCGGTACTGTAAAATAACCGATGATCCCGATAATCAGAAAAATAAGATAAGCGGTATCTGTAGAACTGAAAAAGGTGTCGCCGGTATTGGCTACTTGTGCGATATCAAGTGTTAACATATTCTGCTGAATCTTACCAATGATGGCCCCGAAAATATTGGCGACCGGGAGCCAGAGGAAAACGTTGATGTATTTCGCCAGCCAGGATGTTAGTGTGTGCTGGAAGCCGTCAAATACCGATAACCCTAAAACCACCGGACCAAGTATGGCCAAAACAATCAGGTAAAAGGTGCGGATAGTGTTGATACAAAGCGCGGCTGCCTCATAACAAACCTGCAGTACTTCTGACATCCATTGTTTCACGGTGTTCCGGAAATTATAGGAAGCCTTAGCCATTTCGAATTTGATGTCATTACCAATGCCTGACATGATGCCGGAATTACCGGCGCCGGTCTGGTCATCCGGATGGGTGTATTTATACCAGCGGTCCTCATCGCCGCTCCCGTCTTTACCGACATAGGCCTGCCACGCATCTGTTTTTTCTACAGCGGCTTCCTTTGCCTGCAATAGTTGCGCGATTGCGGCATCGGAATTCTGAACCATACTGCCGGTTGAACTAACCAGCGGAGACATTACGCCGTTAATTACCGCGATAACCGTAGGAAATAATAAAATGGCCATGCCTAATGCAAATGGCCTTAACAGCGGGTAAAAATCAATGGATTCAGCACTGGCGATCTGCCGCCAGACCCTTGCTGCGATGTACCACAACGCACCAAACCCGGCAATTGCCTGTCCTGCGCCGATCAGCTGGCTGCACATCGGCAGCATATCATTATACACACCATTTAATGTTCCCTGCAGGCCCTGAATGTCAGTTGCCAATCCGTCGGCCCTGGAAAATAATGGAAAAAATATCCCGGTTACCACAAAAGATGCGGTAGTAATAATGGTCTTTTTCATACTATTGATCTAATTGTTTATACCATATAATTGCTTAAGTTCCTGTGTATCTGCCGCATCCTTACTGCGCTGAAGGGATAGCGATACGCCCTGGTTATTGAATGACCGGAGAAACTGGAGTTTATCAGAACTGCTTCCATAGATCCGGTCAATTGCCCTAATACGGTCAGCATCGGACATTCGAAGTTTATTTGCGGTGATGATATTGGTCAGCTCTTCTAAATTATCTAATGTTTCTGATACCAGTCTGGTATACACATCACTGATATAACTCAGTTCGGAAACGGTAAAACTACCGCTCTGCTGAAAAAGGCTGGTTTCCCGTTTATACTCACTGATCAAACTTGCCTCCATCGTCAGGATTTCTGCTATGCGGCCATAATTCCTGACTGCAGGGCTGACACTCATCAAACCAGTTAGGTACACATTATGCAAGTCAAAATTCCCTTTTGATAAAGCGGAAATGGAACCATAGCCCTGCTGGTAGATTAGATACCCGGTTTTCATATCCTTAAGGATAGCTTTCATTTGCGTTAATTTTTCGATATCGAGTATGAGTTGTTGCATCTCCTGACCTTGAGCCTGGCAGGGGTTTGCGTTAAAAAGACCGATTCCGGTTAAAAATAAGGCGATGGTAATAGTTAAATGCTTTTTCATATTCATCCTGATTAATTTATCCCGTAAAGTTGCTTTTCGATTACTGCCTGGTTTTGTTCCTGAATTCGCTGCGTTGCATAAATATTTACCTGAGCAGCAAAACCCGAGGCAAACCTATAATTGTCCATCATTGCTGTGTGAATCTTAATGAGCAAAGCGATTCGCTCTGCATCGCTCATTTCCAGTTTCCCATCCGTAATGACATTTTGTAAAGTGTTAATTTGGTCATTACAATCGTTTAACACCGCAGCGCGTACACTAACGATATATTTTTTTTCATTACCGGTCATCCCATTGATCTGATCGATGTTCGCCAATCTTTTCAAAATATTTGCCTGCCAGGTTAAGATTTCCTTAACCATTGGGTTGTTTTTCACAGCTGCGTCAACTGTTTTTAACCGGTTATAATAAGTAGCGTGCAAGCTATTCTCCCCTTTCAGGTTTCCGGAAATAGAACCAAGCCCCTTAGAGGCAACGAGGTATCCCTGTTTTAAAGCGCCGGAAAAGACCTGTAAAGCGGCAATCTGTTGTAACAGGTATTTCTTTTGTGTCTTACCCTGCTCGAACCATTCCGCGAAATTCTGTGCATTGGCCGTTGCCGCCATACCACTGCTGATCGCGGTGAATAATGAAAATACAAGTAATGACCTGGCGTGCCGCCTGACTATGGCAGAGCGCTTGTAGGTGTTATTAATTGATTCCATACAACGCTTTTGTAATTTGCGTGTCACTTAAGTCCTTACTGCGCTGAAGACTGAGCACTTCATTTTGCGTATTGAACCGTTGAAGGTCACTGTAGTTGTTGTCGAGGTGGTCCCCGGCATGGTTGATCAGTTCAAGCCGCTGTTCATCAGTCATCTGTGTTTTATTCGGGTTGATGATCAATAATATCTGGTCTAGGTTTTGTACACTTGCGCTCAGAATACCGCTATATACCTGTGCCATTTGTGATAGCTCGGTTGCACTGAAATGTTTGTCCTGCTTTAACAAAGCCCAGGCCTGGTTGTATTCGGTGACAAGCGCTACCTGCTTTACCGTCAGATCTTTGATCCGCTGGTAATAGGTAATAATCGATTTAATCTTCCACAACTCGTCATAGTAACCGCTGTACAATTGTTGTTGCTTACTGCTCCAGCCGGATATTTCTGATAGTCTTAACTTTGATAATTGGTTTTCCAGTACCTTCTGCGCATTTTGAAGCCATATCGTCTGGTTCTGCATCCGCTGCACTTTTAAATCAATTGCTTTAATGACTTTGGTTACCGTAAGCTTAATGACTTCACCGACGACCAGCTGTGCATTTGCTTTTTCGGAGTTGAAAGAAACCAGGACAATCGCCAGACTTACAGGTAATGTGACTTTTAAAATTTTCATAATAAACTCCCTTCTCCCGCGATAAAGCGGAAGCCATTTTAAATAATGAATTGTTAAACTTTACTTAAGCTTCTGGTAAATACCCCCATAGGATAGGGATCCGTTAGCCATATTTATGTAGATAACTTTACCAACTGCGGATTCCTTAAGGACCTCTTTATCTTTGTCATATACCGCTATCCATTCTTCCTGCCGGAACTCTTTAGGGAGAATTTTCCCATTCCGGATACGGTGGAACCCGTCGCGCCTCTGTACTTGGAATGTTCCTGCAGCCAAGCTGTATGCCTCGATAACCAGGGTGTCGCTGGCTATGCTGTACTCGTTTTTGAAGTTGAGTACATAGATCCCGGAAATTGTACTCCCATCCTTGTTGCAACCCGTGATAATTATCACGCTGCACAGAATTAATAATAGTTTTAGCGTTTTCATATTGATTTGATTTTGTTTTTTTACTTTTTCTTATTTTCGTTCACCAGGGCGATTATCCCTTTTTCAATATCACCGTGTAAGGCTGCATATTCCTGGACCTTTACGCGCTCTGTGCCTTCGGTAGTGTAGGCATAGTACTCTTCCGGGGAAAGTTCATTTTTATAAACTTTCATAACCTGCCCGCCCAGGTCAATATAGATCTCACGGTTATCCTTGTTGACTGACAAGACTTGTTGTTTCCCTTTATCGGACATGCCAAGCGTATCTTGTAACTTGTCAAACTTGTTCATGAACTTCCGCATGTCCATCAATATTTTGATGTCAGCGTTATTAATTATTGCGTCTTTGATGATCGGTGAGCTAATGAGATCATCGAGTTCTTGCGTCACCACATTTGGTACCCCGTTAAATTTTCTCATCGTTTTGAATGCATATTGGATAAAGCCCGCCATTCCTGAGTTTGCGATAGCTTTCCACGCTTCGTCAATTGTGAGCACTTTTCTTACCCCTTTTAATTTTCGCATTTTGGATAGGAATAATTCCATGACGATTAATGTAACAACCGGGAATAAAATGGGATGGTCCTTTATGGAGTCTAGTTCTATCACTACAAAACGCTGATCGAGCAGGTTGAGATTCTCCGAAGCGTTCAGTAGATAATCAAACTCCCCACCTTGGTAGTATGGGCGCAGCACATAAAGAAAGTTGTCAATATCAAAATCTTTATCTTTCACCCGCTGTTTTTTTAAGATTTGTGTGTAATGTTTCTCCAGGTATTCGTAAAAAGAATTGAAGGATGGGAAGACGTTTTTATGTTTTTCAAGATGCTCGTAATAACCTTGAAGCGCGTTAGAAAGTGCTACATATTCACTACGCATAAAGCTTTCATTTTCTTGTTTCCAAAGCGTAACCAGCAACGCTTTCAAACTTTCTTTCTTTTCCGTGTCTAAAGTCTGACCTTCCGGCAGGAAAAAAGGATTGAACCTGATCGGGTTTCGTTCTTCATAGGTAAAATAATAACCGCCCACCAAGTCGCATAATCCCTTATAGCTTCCGCCAATATCTACCGTAACACAATGAGCCCCCTGGTCGTAAAGTGTTCTCAAAATGTGGTTGACAGTCATCGATTTCCCTCCCCCTGAGGTCCCGCAAACCAGCATTCCCATATTTGACGTGATACCTTTAATTCGTGGGGCGTCAAAAAGGTCAACAAAAACAGGTTTCCCGGTTAACCGGTCACAAAACCTGATGCCTTCAACGGCCGGGTCGCTGCGGTAATTTCCTTCCAGGTTTAAAAAACAGGTTGCCTGTTCCAAAAAAGTATCGAAGGAATCATTGACCGGAAAATCAGCTGCATTACCCGGAATACCTGCCCACCAAACCTGCGCTGCGCCATCTGATTCCTGTTTGCTGCTGGCCCCAATTTGTGCCATCGCCGAGCCAACCAAATTTTTGATGTCCTGCAAACCTTCCCGCTGTTCGGTCCATGCAAGCACATTAAAATGCGCTTTTATCGGAAGGCGCTGTTGGCTGATCGCCTCATTTAAGAAATCGTTGGTCGCATCCCTGCCGATAGCATTCTCCCTGCTGTAGGTAGAAAGGGATTGTAAACGAAGTTTCTTTGCCTCCAGCTGCTTCAGGATTTTTCCGGTATCGCCGATAAAAAAGTATTGATTGTAAATATGGTTGCAATCCAGGAGCAGATTGAGCTGCGCAGCAAATCCTATAGGGAATTTGGTTTTATCGGTGCTGTATTTTTCGTAGGTAATTCGGCTGCCACATAATGACGGAAGATCTTCCGCGTCCCCAAGTGTAAAGAGTTCCGCATGCTGGCTGCCAATCTGGATCCGGTCTTTCAGGTGTACGTCTTTTAACATGGGCAACTCTCCATCCTTTAACAGAAAGCAATATTGTTCGAGTAAGCCTGCTTTCTTATCTGTTCCGGTTAACTCCTCATTGATAAGGCGCTTCAATTTGATAAAACCGCTATCACACAGGATGCGTACAAATTGTCCCGCTTTTTCCAAAAAATCCGGCAGGGCCCGGTCATCTACAGTTTGCCTTGGGGTGATGTTCTTTCGCATAATGCCCGAAAACGCACTGTTTGCCTGTTTGCGGTCTTCTGCTTTTTTAGTTAGCATCAAATAACAAGTATGATCGAGGAATGGCCTGTTTTTGAAATGTTTATCAGCCGCTGTCGTCAGGAAATTAGGTCGGATATTCGGTTCTCCTTTATAGCCGTTCCTGATAAAAATGTCTTGCTTATGAAGAATGCTATGTTTGGGTAGTACCTTAATTGCCCGGACCCAGGATTGATGATAAGTTTCATAATCATCATCTGATAATGTAAATATCTCGGGAAGCGTTACACGGTAGGCTATAGTCAAATCGCCATGAACCGAAACCATGCAATCATGTTCCACCTTATAAATTGGAAATATTTGCTCCGCACGTGTGAATAAAGACATAACTAGTGTTTTAACAGGGTAAATAATTTGCGTGAATTAAACTTGAGATAGTTCGGGAGATAGCGCTTTGCATTTTTTTTCATCAGCCCATATTGCCCGTACTTATGACTTAACCGGAATACATGGTAAAAAAGCGCACCACCTAACACAAGTATGATTGCCATACAGATATAAACAGGCAGTCCCATGATATACACTACTGCAAAAAAGATCAGCAATCCAACAAGTCCACCAGCTAAATAGCCGATGTATTGTGCTTTGAGTCCTTTAAATTCGATAGGCTTATTTATCCCCTTATTGATCTGATAAACCGGCATTATTGTATCCCCCTTCCTTTCCTGTGTTTTTGCCTGTTTGGTGCTAATTGTTCACGGTAGGGCGTCTTTAAATTCACCACTATAGTCTTTTTAAATAAATCATCGTCAAGGTTATAATGGCGCCCCAGTCCGATGGGATCGAGTTCGACAATTGATGGTACGGTAATCAATTCTACATGGGCCGATCTCTCATCGCCGCTTAACAGGTGATTGCGATCGTTCTGTAACTGTTTATCAAAAAGAATAGTAGTAGGAGCATCTTCTAAAAAATCACCTATAGGAATTTTTTTCCATGGCGCTTTTTTTTCCCTGAATTCATGTTTCCTTGCATCAACGGTGAAAACCGTTTCCCCAATTATAAACTCCGGGAGTTTTCTTGACATATCTTTTGAATGGTTCATGTTCTCTATAATTTAAAATTTTGTTTGGTACTGCGCATCCTCGTGTTCTGTTCGAGATATACCAGTTGCGCTGCGGCCTTCAATTGTGTTGATTCTTTTTCAGTTACGCTTTTATCAGGATCTGGAGCTATGACGTGTATTAATTCTGTCGGTGGATTTTCGGGTTGTTCCTGAAAGAGCCCATTTTGCTTCATCTGGCTTTCCTGAATTTTTAGCGATATTTCTCTTTCCAGTCGCGACAGGTCGGTTTTAAGTAAGGCTAATTCAGCTTCTTTTTCAAATGGCTTGGCAGATATCTGGATTAACAAGGCGGTTTCCCTATCGATCTCGTCCACCTCTTTTCCATACTTTTCTTTCAGGTGATCCACCCTGTCGATCGCGTTCAGAAAGTGCCTCGCACTTAATTTCGGGTTGTCGATGTTGACCGCTCCTTTATTGTATATATATTTAATCCCGCTTTCCGGGCTTTCTGCATAAAAGTTGTTGTTATAGCGGTAATTTGTAATGCCATTGTCCTCCCACGCTTCCTGCTGACGTCGAATGAATAATTCAAAGCCATAGAGCATACCGATCTGCTTCTCATCTGATTTTCCGGGTTCAGGCTCCCATTCCTTGTACATTTTGATCAGGTGCTTGCCGATCTCTTCTGCTTCAGCCAATACAAAATCATGAATCCTGATCGGGTTAAGCTTCGCTCCATCATTATCGTACTTCAACTTTTCGTGATAGATACCATGATCTGTGACCAGCTTTGCCAGTGTTTGCATTTTTTCAGTTTTGTCGCGATTCAATGCTTCCAGGTGGTATTTAGCGCGCGCAGTCTCCTTGAAATGGGCTGCCTTAAGGTTTTCCAGGGCAGCCACCTTTTTTTCCACTTTAACTTTATCGAGTAGTGACGTATCGCCGGAAAGGATGGCGATATATTCAGAGAAGTTCATTCCGCTTTGCTCATCCATCGCGCCTTCATCGATAGTCCTTCGGTTTAGCTCATTATTCTTCATTTGATTAATGAACCGCTGCTTATTCTGTAACAGACCGAACTTGTAGTTGTCCAGTGATTTTTCAACGGCATAAATAAAGTTCATCACGTTATTTCCGTAATGCTCCTTTGCGAGCCAGTTCCCTTGACGCCCGAGTCGTCCGTCCCGCTGTTCTAACTCAGATGGTTTCCATGGGATATCCATGTGGTGCATGGCTACACCACGCTTTTGTACATTTAAGCCGGTTCCCGCTTTTTCCGTACTTCCGATCAGGATACGGATTTCACCATTATTCATTCTTTTAAATAATTCCGGTTTTTGCTTCTCAGACCAGTCATGAATGAAAGTGACCTCATGTGCCGGTATGCTGAAATCCTGAACCAACTTGCCTTTTAAAGCGTCATAGATATTGAATTGATCAGGTTTGGGCGTTCCGATATCACTAA
>Ga0302300_1000708_pt1 | contig 21823 bp, 17 predicted proteins | sample III_Palsa_E1_1_FD_198756 | JGI IMG/M metagenome (GOLD analysis project Ga0302300, IMG submission 198756) | Peat permafrost microbial communities from Stordalen Mire near Abisko, Sweden - III_Palsa_E1_1 | ecosystem: Environmental > Terrestrial > Soil > Palsa > Peat permafrost | place: Sweden... | reverse complement strand
ACATTAAAGATACCAATTCGATTGGTATTGTGTGGATTTGAAGGATAGGGAAATAAGATGGGAATATAGAATAGAGAATAGAGAAGGAGGATAAGAGTGTCTAAACACAGTTGTATTCAACAATACATTGTTGTGTATTACTGTTACCATATAATTTACAACTGGTATAACAGAAGCAAGGATTATTGGTCAGTATAAAAATTACATATAAGTTTGTATTCTTTATATTCAAGATAGAACAATCTTCCGTTCCTTGTTATTTAACCTTTCGATTTCCTAGGCTTAAGGAAAAAACTTTCGACATTAACTTCTATAATATCTGGAATATGTGGAATATCAATAATACAATACCTAATAATGTCAGACTAAAATAATGGTAATTTATATTCAATAAAATTATTGGTTATTGTAACTATTTACCACAATATCAAATAATTCAATACCTATACTATCCAAGTCAATAGCCATTAACATTGTAATAGTATTACCGCTACTTAATACAATATAATATAATATAAAATTTAGATAATATTACGATATATAATGATTGGATTGGTCCAATTTTATGTTTTACCATCCCAGATACAAAACAATAATTATACACATTTAATAATATATCATGACATAACATAAAATGTTTATTATATTATTATAATATTGTTAATGTAGTAATTACAAACATGTAATCACATAATATTTGTGGATGATTAGAAACACAAATATTACGTAAATATATGTGAATACGTGTGTATTGGCAAGATAATTATCTATATATGTAAAAGACATAATTACATATAATAATATGGGTTTTATATATCTGTTGTAGTAACATTAAATATAACAATAAACAAAATTATTGTTAAGATACTCAAGTGTTTTAACTTTATGGGAATTTAAAAAAATATACATTTGAAATAAAAACATTAAAGATTAATGTAATGTTAATTATATAGTATTACATATTCATTGTAGTTATGTAATAACACATAACTAACTAATATTGCAAATATAAAATAGTTATAATACAACAATTTATGTTAAAATAATATTACACACTAAAACAACATATGCACAGTTTTAGATATATTAGATATATTACATTATTAATGATGTATGTGTTATACACATAATATTATAATATTATAGCATACTAATAGTTACAAATCATTGTGAGTTGTAAAAAAACATATAATTAACATTATTACAATTCATAATGACTTGTAAAATATATAAATAGTGTTAATACATAGAAACATATAAACCATTACTTTATCATGTTAGCAGTGTATCCTTTTCTCCATAATTTAATAGATGACATATGTGTGATAAAATAGGAGAGGGAATAAGGGAGAAGAGGGAAGAGATGAAGAGAGATAAAGAATGACAAGGTAGAAATATAGTTGTTAACATAAAATGTTATGGAATGTCATATACATGTATTTGTATATTTGGTTGTACAAGTGGTTGTAAACCAGGTTGAGTATCATTTATAATATAACTCTGTGTGTAATATCCCCTTTTGTATTTATATATGGCATATACATGTCCAGTATCATACCAAATGATGTGAGTACCATGTCTCTTTCCATTGACATATTGTATTTGGTTATGTATTTTACCATTTTCATACCGGTTGGTACAGGTACCATGTTTTTTACCATTCACATAATGTTTCATTGATTTGATTTTACCATCGTAATACCACGTGACCTCTAAACCATACAATTGTCCTTTATCATAGTTAAGTTTGTGTTCAAGGTTACCATTATCATACCAACGTAATACTATACCATGTAGTATACCATCAACATAGTTAGTAATGTTGGCACATTGACCATTATCGTACCAACATTGTTTCATCTCATATCCAGTTTTTTTATTATTAACTGTATGATATATGTGTAGACTATTAATTTTTCCATTATCGTGGTATGTACATTGCGTAGTGTATATATCACTATCATTGTTGTGTAATAGTGATTGTAACTTTGAAGGTTTAAAATTTATACTTATGTTTTGGTTAATTGTTAACCACTCACTGAAGAATGTTGGATTACTGATGTGTACATAAGGTACAAATTCGTATGGACTATGTAAATATATCGTTCGTAAATAATCAATCCTGTTATTCAACTTCTGTATTCTAGTATAGAATTCTTTCCACATGGTATAAGCTTTGCTCATCAAATACTTAAAAAACTTATCATCAATAAAATATGTCTCCATATCAAAACATAGTAATAATGTTTGAACATTCCAATTAACATTCCAATTAACATTAATATTTGGAAAACTTAAATATACATCAATCACTGATGTGTATTTTTCTGGTACATCAACATATATACCGTTGTTATTATCACAACTGATAATACCACTATGCACTTCATTAGTTATTTGATTATTTAATCTATCATTCATACAATTGTGTATTACAATGCAATCGTTGATATATTCTGATGCCAACACCTGCGATATATGAACAGGTATCTCCTTACCTGATGCGAGAACAAATGTTACAAACATAATTGTTACTAACTGGGCTCCACCAATATTGTAAATATTGTTTTAAACAACTTATTTGACGTTTCTACCATATTATGATAATACAATATCAATTCTGTTTGTTAGTGTGTTAACATCGTCATCATTTCTATCTATATCCAATAATAATATTAATTAACATAAACATGTATGTCATTAACAACTATTTTTTTATCCAAATGTAACAACATAACAAATGTGTGTGGTGATGATAAATAATCATATAGTTATAATACAACATGTAATATATAATTAACTAATCAATCAATCATATAATATGTATATTTATATTAGTAATTATTTATGATATACCAATATGATTACATGATATTTGTGTAATTAACTATCCACGAATATCATGTAACTATACACTAGTAATACAAATAATAATGTAATATATATATATACGACAAATTAAATTTGTAATTACAACTAAATTATTATAACAATATATAATACTAAGTTACATATAATATAAATTAATAATACATTTTGTAATAATTATAATATTGGATAGTGCGAATACAATAATCTAATTATTGTATGTAAGATATTGCCCAACATAATTAATTATTGTTAATATAACACATGCATAACAACAATACATGTTATTTTACATTCATATATACTTATTTTAATAATAACAATATTGTATTGTTATAATACTTTATCTTGTTTTAATCCTTTTACTTTTTTACTTTTTTTACTTTTTTTACTTTTTACTCTTTTTCTTATTTGATTGGTTAACTGTTGGTATGGAGTTATCATGTTCCTGTTTTATTTTATTGTGATCAATCTCTGGTACTTCATGTTGTAATTTTAATTGTGTATATGATAGTGTTGTCTCATCATGCTGCTGTTTTAACTTGTTATGGTCAAGTTCCAATGCTTCATGTTGTAATTTTAGCTGTGTATGTGACAGCTTTGTTTCATCATGGTCAGATTTTAAATCTTTATACAATTGATATAAACCTTGTATACATCCAAGGGATACACCACCCATATTCATGGCTGACAAATGAGTATCGCTTGAACCATATCCAAATACCGATTTGAAGTCTTGAGAATATGGACCAATATGTCTAATATCGGGTGATGTGTCTTTAAAGTTCCAACTTTCAACTGGTACCGAATCTAAACTATTAAGTAACTGTACCTTATCTATAGGTTGATAGTTTTCTTTCTTTTCCTTATCTGAGGTTGTTATTAAACCATTACTAGCTGAGTCTAAATAAGATGGGTCGGCATTAGTACCTGTATAGAAATAAAATCCATTAGTCGCGCGTACGACAAATACGTTTGCTGTACCACCACCGGTTACTGGATCAAGAGCACCTTGATTTATACCAGCTGGATCACATGAGTATACAAATGAATGATCATAAGTTGAAACAGCACCAGCACCACCAACAGTAGAGTTGATACCACCTGCAATGTTACTGTTTCCACCTAATACAGTGGCATAATCACTGCCAGTCATATTACTCTTTCCTCCACAAATAGTAGAGTAATTACCAAAACCACTAGTGTCACCAGCAGTATTATATTGTCCACCACCAATAGTGGCAAAGTTCACACCATTAATAATATTAACATTACCACCGGAAATAGTAGATGAAGATGAAACTTGTTTACCAAGAGACAATATTTGGTTCGAACCACCACCTGAAATTGTGCCGTTATCTCCATCAAGTGAATTACTGTCTCCACATGCAATGATAGAACTAGATCCTGAAGAAATGGTATTAGTTTTTCCACCACCAATGGTACAATTTAGACCATCAATCGTTATAGTATTTCCTTCGCCTCCACAAATATTGGATACAACTCCAGAAACCTTATTGTTGATACCACCACAAACAACAGCTGCTTCACCATCAGCCAAATTATCGGCACCACCACCAATACTGGCATAATCGCTATTAATAGTATTACTGAAACCTCCACAAATTGTAGCATAATTACCTCCTGTATTAGCAGCGCTACCATCAATAGTATTAAGATTACCGCCACCAATACTAGCATAATTAACATCAATAATATTATTTCCACCTCCTCCACAAATGGTATCTGCTAAGAATGTCTCTTTGATAAGAGGTCTAGTCATTGAATTATTGTTACCTCCTGAAATTGTACAATTTGTGTAACTAGAATCAATAAGATTAGTGTTACCTCCACCTATAAAGTCGTAATCTCCACTGACTGTATTACCATTACCACCACAAATAACACTATTAGTTCCTGTAAATATTTCATTGCCACCACCTCCACCAATAAAATCGAGATTACCTTGATCTATATTATTTCCTTGTCCACCACTGATAGTATTAGCTATAAATCTTTTCGGTGTAAGGAATAATGTATTTGTTATAGTATTATCGATACCACCACCAACTGTATCATAATCATTAGTAGTAGCGTTACCAATACCTCCGCCTATAGTAGTGTATGATCCATATTGATCAAAAGAAATATTTGCCTCATTTGGACTGGCAGCGTTACCACCACCTGATATAGTGACACCCACTAAACTCGGGGCTATCGTGTTACCACTATATCCACCGATAATATTTGGTGTTGTTGTTAACGGTGTGGCTGAAGTTGGTAATACTCGGAAACCCACAGTACCATTTACTTTGATAATAAGGGGATTAACATTACCCGCTACTGTACCTAAGAAGTTAGTATCATTCGTGTTATCATTACCATTGATTAGCCACGCGTCCTCCGCACCTGTTCCTGTTCCTTCAGATCCGGTATCACCCGGATCTCCCTTTGGTCCTTCAGGCCCTGTAGGTCCGATATCACCCGGATCTCCCTTTGGTCCTGCAGGACCAGGAATTGCAATATAATTTGTACAACATTTATTATTACAATTTACATTATTATTATCTAATGGATAATACTTATAACCACAATTTTTGACATGAACTTTAACCTTTTGTTGTTGATCAACAAAGATAAATTCCGAAGGGGCATCCTTTACGAGTGTATATGTATTCTTTCCTTTTTTAAAGTATAGTTTATAAGTATTATTACTATCATTCAATAGTAAAATATAGTCATCACAGACATCACAATTGGTATTGTAGATTATCTTTCCTTTAATAATCGGTTTGTTACTCATGAGCTTAATTTTTATTGATAAAAATAAATAATTTTTTTATTATAATTCTATAATAAAGGTATAATATCATGCATAATGATGTTTTTCCCATTTTAAGTATCCATATATTTTAATTATTGTACACATACAATTTTACAATGATAAAGATATATTAACATGAGTAATAATTATATGTATATAATGTAAATACATAAACTGTTTATGTATAAAATTTAAGGGAAGGGGTGGGGGTATATTTACCATATTAATAAATTTAGTTATGCAATAATATATGTTAATAATATGTACAAAATTATGTGTAATAATTACAATGTATATTAAATTTTAGTAAAGTAATTAATTTATGTTAGTAGTATATTATATACTATTATATTATGTATAAAACAATGATAGATTAACAACATTCTATATTATGTATTGTAAATAATGTAGGATAATTTAAGATAAGTAGGATGATATTTTTAATCATGTTGAATGCAAAATTATATTTATATTACTAAACATTGTTAAAAGATAACAAGTAGATAACAATGTTTGTATATGTGTTGGTGTTTAAAAATAATAAAATACAAACATAACATGTTGATGGTATTAGATGTATGTATATATGTTAAGTTATATTTTTGCAAAAATAAAATATATTAATGTTTATAAAAGGACGAATTTTTTATACTAATCATGACACGTGATATTGAACATTACCAACTTAAAGCTTCATTGGCCAAATTGTTGGCTGAAGATGAGAAAGGAGGGGAAAGAGAAGGAATAGGAGGAATAGAAGGAAGAGAAGGAGAGGTGATACCAGAATTAAAACCAAGACCGGTAGAAAATGGTCAATTAATAGTTTTTGAAGGTAATATTAATATCTTTGTTCCTAGCACGATATCTTCTACTGATCAACAACCTGACAAGTTACAACAAATACAATTAAAATCTAGTCATAATAACAATCCTGAATTCCTTAACTATAATATCGGAAATATACAACAAGAATTTTTTGAGGGTCATACATATTTTAATGTTAACACTGATACAGTAGCTGAGAAGCAACATCATGTTGAAGAACAAAATAACAATCAAAGTGAATTAGGTGTTGTGTCACCCTCCATTTCAGGCGATCCTACAATTGACTTTTGCGACGAAGACTCAGAGATATATAGTTATGAGCTTTGTGAATTCTATAAAAGAATTAAATATCCAAAACCATCTTCATATTCTAAACCATCCTTTTCATAACTTTAGTAATGGTTTTGACACTGTCAAATACAAGGAATAAAATTATGGAGAGGAAAATAAGGGGATTTGGGAGGAGGGGTGTGGGGAGAAGAATGGAGGAAAAAATGGAGGAAACAGGATAGGGAAATTTCGACGTTAAATGTGTTAATGATATGGTTGTTACCGTACATATCAATAACTTTATTATTTTATTACTTTGTTATTTTGTTATTTAAAACAACCATATATACAAAAAGCAAAAAACTATTTATACATCCTAGGGATGTATGAATTACATATAATCATCTATTCACAAGATTTATCTTTTATCGTTTATTTTTTACCTTTTACCTTTTGCGTGAGAATAATACAATACAAAATATTTTGTTTGTAGTTTTAACATACATATTTCGTTATCTTTATCTATATAAATATGTGTAATTTGTAAATTATTATTTTGACGATAACAACATAAAAGACGTTAAATTTTATATTTGGAATATAAAAGAGAAAGAGAAAGAGATGGTAATATAATTACTTATCTATACAAGTATCATTACATGAAATCTGTGATTCTAATCATCCACAAAAGATCATGTAAACTTGGTAAATATATAATATACAATTACACTAATGTAATTATATAATCTTTTGTGGATGATTAGAATCACAGATTTCATGTGATAATACACATTATAAATAATTTAATACATGTATGTAATTATTATAATATATGTATACATTGAGAACACGGGTACAAATACAATAACAACGAATTACCATAATACAAAAGATATTTACTTTTTGTTGCTGAAGGGAGAAAGAGGGAGAGGGAGGGAAAGGGATAGAGAGAAGAGGATATATGGGTGGGGGAGGAGAGGGATGATTGTACATTTTCATATAACAATGGTATTATTAACTATTTACTTTGTGACAAAGTAAAGTTATATTGATGTTGGTCATGATATTGTAAATTTGGTATATGTTAATTATACCTTTTGTCATTGTTGCTAATAATAATTTTAGCTAGTGTATCACTAATTTTGTTATTTTGGTAGATAAGATAAATATAATAAGAGAGAGAGAGAGGAAGAAAGAAAGAAGGTGGTATAATAGAGTTCGGAAATTACAAAGGTAAAAATATTTAATATGTGTTATACTAACACGTAGATATATAATAATACATAACAATTACTAAATATTATAATAATTGGATAAAAAACCAAAACGATATGTTTTTAGCAAAATTCTTAAACGATTTGAAATATTAATATAATGTTGTTTTTTTTGTTAATTTGTTATTACATTTTAACATTATATTAATATTTCAAATCGTTTAAGAATTTTGCTAAAAACATATCGTTTTGGTTTTTTATCCAATTATTATATTGTCTGTGTGAACAATGAGAGAAAGGAGGAAGATAGGGAGGGAGGGAGGGAGGGAGATATTATATATGTATATTTAAATGATGTATATTACTTCCCATCCTTTCTCTCTTCACATATATTGATGCAATTACACAATATTCATGTAGCACCAGTGACCACAATAATCATGTGATCATTAATGATAATAATCAGATGGATTAGTATAATATGCTTGTAACATCACATGGTTATTATGGTCACTGATGCTACACGAATTTTATGCAATTGTTAACAGTTTTAACTCACAACTGTTATTACCCCCTTTTATCTCTTTTTGTCTCTTATCTTTATACTACTACATAGTTAAATATTGTAAATAATATTAGCAATATAACCAAAATATTAAATATTTTATAACTTGGTTATAAAAACATATATACACTTACAAATAATTATCTGTTCATAATTATATATATATATAAATATATATTTGGTTATATTACGTATAATTATATGAAATTTGTGTTTCTAATCATCCACAACTAGTATATGGTTAGATGTATTTGTTTTATGTATGATTACATACCGTTTGTGGATGATTAGAAACACATCTTTTATGTAATTATTTGTGATATAAACAGGTAATTATCGTATATGTGGTTATTATAACATATAATTATACATTTAAAAGTATATATATATATATTGTAGTAATAAATTTATTATGATATGAAAGATATTTACTTAACCAACTATTGAATTATAAATAAATATAATGAAGAGTAGGATAAGTAGGAGAAAAGGAACAGGAAACAAGGGGAGATGGGGCTGGGGAGAGTGAGAGGGTGAGAGAGCAAAATATATAAAATATCGACATTTAATCTCCCTCATATCATAAGATATACGATGGTTAATAACCTTATAATATAAACAATGTTTATTTTTGGCAAAAAATCTTAAACAATTCAAAACATTAAAATAAAGTTAAATTATATGTTAAGTTACCAAAAAACAACATTATTTTAATGTTTTGCATTATTTAAGATTTTTTGCCAAAAATAAACATTGATAGGTTTTTTGGTTAGTCATTATAATATGTGGATAGGAAATATGTAAATAGAACATGAACAGATATTTATTTAGAATAATAATAGAAGTGAAGAGATGAGGGAACAAAGGGTAAGGAGAACGAGGAACAAAGGAAAAAAGAAAGAGAGAGAGGTGCAAATGATATAATTGATTTATTAAATTAAAAATATTGCTACATACATGTGACACAAAAGTAAATATGTCTGACGGTATTAAGTACTTTGAAGTGTGTATATCTGAGTTGACCTCCACATATGTAAAATGTGTGAAAGAAGGTGATAACACAACAGTTTTACCTACTGGTGCAATTCCGGCACAATATGAAAATGTAGTTGACAGTTATGTGAGTTTTCTCAATGGTGAACAACCCGTGATTTCGGACGTTAATTATCTACTCTCATGCTTTAATATCTCAACATATGTTGAAAATGATAAGTATAATGATTGGTTGGTTAATAAGTTATATGACTCATGGGATAAAATGGCAACTAATGAGGACAAGCGTGAATTTGGATATCAAATGTTGTTTTATTATGATGATTATCTGTCAATGCTTCCAGATACTGCTTTAACCAATAAATTATTTAATTTATGGTTAGGCGATAATAAAAACACAAGTTTGACAGTAGCTGATGGTACTGTATATTCAAATACATATATTAAATTGCTACCTAATGATTCCAATGATTCCAATAATCATAATGATTCCAATGATCACCACGGTATTGGATATGTACTAACGGTTAATCATATCGTTAACGATACGACCAAATTTAAGTTCGTGCTATTATACTACAAAAACAAGAAGTTGGATAGCAAGAAACTATATAAGAATGATGAACTGGTAAAAGCAGATTCTTTTATGGATGTGGATAGTTTGACACTTACAGATCTTAATGTATAAAACATACACATACACATGTACAGATCCAATATTAATAATATGAGTTATTACATTATGTAATAAATAATCTTATCAAAACAGTATTATAATATTATATCTATAATTATATAATGTTTATTTTATGTCACAAATAAATATATTTTTATGTCCTCTCCCACCCTATCTCTCTCTATTCCCAATAGAGATACACAAATTATAAAATACAAAATATACAAAATATACAATTGTTTATAATTACTATTAATAAATCTTATACAAGTATAATGTTAATTACTTATTAGGTAAGTAATATATGTATTACATACATACTATTGAAACTGGTTAATATTTCACTTCCCATCTTCCTCTTCTATATTAAACTTTTTACTTATCCAGGTATTAATCATCAAATATAATAGTAATATATGTGGTGTTATAATATACATTAAGGTGTGAGTTATTATTGTTATTAATGTCAATATCGTTAATATTATCAAGTTGTGGCAATTAATAATAATACTGTTAAGTAGTAGTGGTAGTGGTAGTGGTTTCTATTAAAATATATTATCATAGATAATATATAAGTAAAATAATGTTACACGTTCAAAATGTAAAAGTATAACTATATATGTATTATATCAATAACCAATTAAATATTTCATACATATATCATGTAATTACAATATTAGTCAAAATATTAATGACAATAACAGTTTATATTTAATTATATCCACGTAATAATACTTATTTGTAATATTGTAATTACATTATATTCGTGGGTAGTTGCCTACACGGATATCATGTAATAACCTATTATTTTCTACCTTTTTATTATGTTTTAGTTTCGAACAATGTTAGGTTGTAAATCTATTCGATATATAATTTATACTAAATAATGTAATTTTACAACTAACATATCTTACTCATTCACAATATAGTATCCTATTACATGTGTATATGTTGTATAACTTTATTTTTGTTATTTGATATTGTTACTACCCCTCCTCCCCCCCCCATCAAGGGAGGTTAAATATTAACATGTTTTACATTACTTATAGTAACATATATTTTTATACAGTTGAATAAAAACATTTAACAGGGAGAAAGGATGAAAGGGGAAGAAGGAAGGAGGAAGGAGAAAACAGGTGTATTTGTACACTACATATATATATATATATATATATACTAACCTAGAAGTGCTAAGATTGGTATTTCTTTGTTGTATCCTATTTAATATGTTTAAATATTTTATGCAAACCATGTAAATTACGTAATATCCGTGTAAGCAAAACTATCCACAAGTATTACGTGATTACACCTATATAGTAAATTGTGTATATACACAAACAATATCATATACCAAATAGATTTGTTTATATAATACATAATTACTAACCAAAATAGGTAACAGACAAATACACTGTTATATGGTTATCGTTTTACTACAGCATTTTGCCCAAATATGCTTGAACATATTGAATATACATAAAAAATGTAATTGTAGTTTGTATATTCAAGATAAACATTACAAATATATGTATATGTCGTTATCATATCAATTAAATATTTACTGTCATTGTTATAATAAATGTTAAATTACAAAAAATACCAATCGGGTTGGTATTGTGTGAATTTAAAGGATAGAAGATGTAAGTAGGAGGAAAGGTGGGAAAGAAGGAAGGTAGGGAAGAAGATAAGAAGGAAGGTAGGAAGGAAGAAAGGAAGGTAGGAAGGAGGGTAGGAAGGAGGGGAAATGGTGAGGGTGAGAAACGTATGGTGTTTAAACAATGTTATATTCAATGGTGCCTGGTAGTATATCACGGTTACCATGTAATGGTGGTTATGCAAAAGTATTTATATATATATATATATATACAAATATACTTTGTAATGTAAAACATTAATCGTATTATCTATTTCTCATGTAAATGAACTGCTACTTTTACCTTTGAACAGTTACATCTCCATCTCTATCTCTTCCATCTCTATTTCCTTTATTCTGTCTAGTGAAATTACATATTATTTGTGTAGTCAGTCTAACCACAAATATCATGTGAGTATACTTGTTATTAGCAATGAATAGTAATAATATAAACACTGTTTATATGAAAAAAATCATGTATGTGATATATTCGTAATAAAAATGTAAGTAGGATAATTACAATACACTATTGTAATATGGTTTAATATATAGTTTGAATATTAACATGTATTTATAACATTTATAATAATTGGTATGTTGTAATTTTTACACTTTAACATATTAACACATGAAATAACAATAGCAACATTATTAAACATATATAGTTACTATGTTTATGATTATAAAAGTAAACAAATATATTAACCACATAATATTTGTGGATGATTAGAATCACAGATTTTATGTAATTATACATAATACTATTCAATGACAACTGGAATCATGCTCATTCTAACAATACACAATTTACATGTAATATTAAAATATGGTATATTCAATGTTGTTACATTTTTAACATATATAGGAGGTAAATACCATTTTATGATATTGTTCTTAACTACATGTGTTTTTGTAATTAACAACAATTAATTTTAGTTAAACAACTATTTATAATTATAATAATATTTGTATTTACAACAAGTTTGTAACTGGATACAATTTGTAAACCCAAAATAACCAAACAAGTATTTTATATATTTATATATTTATAAATGTATCTATACATATATAATTAGTACAATTATATATACAGTCGTATTAATATATATATATATATATATATAATTGTACTAATTATCACTCACTTCAATGTAGTAATTCCATATAGTGGTTGTGGTTTGTTAACTACATGAATAATATGTGAATATACTAAAGTTATAAACATTGGTAACATTATTACAAGACAATTTTGTAATTATATCTGTTGTTGTAGTAATATATAGTCTAATTGTAATATTTTGCATAATTTATATCACTAGATATTTAACATGTCACTGTAACAAAGTAACAATAAATACACTTGTTGTTATAGATTATAATAAAATTATAAACATTTTAACATACTAAAATTGTAAAATATAAGATTCTTATAATTGTGTAAGATTATAGTAGTTGTATTACTAAACAATTATATCATGTAAAAAAATAAATAAATAATTACATGAAGAATACAAATACGTTTGAATGTGTTATCTTGTTTTGTCATTCAAAGACAGTAAATTGGATACTGTTACATATTAAAGATGTAAATATACACGTGTTGTTAATGTTTTTGTATTTATAGACAAATTGAATATAATATGTTGAATATGCAAAAGCAAACCCTGTTGATAAAATATGTCTGGTATATTTGATGTGTCCGACGTGTCTTACGAGAGGAATGGTGTGTATGCCATTAATGATGGTTATGGTGAATTTGAAGAGTATACAGGTGATGATGACCAAGATAATATTGGTAATGATAACACCATTGAGTATAATGAAGGTAATGAAGTTGGTAGTGGTGATGATGATATGATAGATAAATATGTGGATGAGATTTTGGATATGGATGCTCTGGACATCAAGGATGATCTTATGACCAAGTACAGTAAGAGTTTAAAGTTTAACACATCATCCAAGACTAAGGAGATCAAGAGACATAGTGGTAATACCACGTCGTCTAGTGGGTCACGACCTTTATCCCATAAGAAATGGGCTCAAGACCTGAAGGATGTGGTTAACTACAATGCTGTAGATTATATCCAGACTAATGTTGCATATCGAAAAACGGCGGCACCTAAGATTGTGCAGTTCACGTCATACGATAAGTCACAACAATCCAACTCATTACATGACTTGTATGCTGGTGAGGATAATATTCATCAACCAGTTAACACACAACAACATTATAATGTTAATTACCATCATGGTAAAAACTATAGTCAACTTGTTAATAACAAACAAGTCCAGTTGATCGTTGAACTTGAATCCATCAGACCACTATTGTTTTTGTCCAACATTAACACAGTGTTAAATTATCCCAGTCAGGATGACATTACTAATTTAGTAACAAATAATAGTATTAAACACGATTGGAATGATAAATGGTTACAGTCACAAACATGGTTTGCAGGTTTAAAACAAGGTAAATACATGTTTACTAAACCACATATTATTATTAACCTTAGTAATAAAAAGTTGTACGTACCATCATACAAGATTTACGACATTACCATGCGTGACTGTCGTAAGATTGACTATAAACAATTTTGTAACCATATACAAAAGATCAATGACATCATTAGTTCATATCCTGATAGTCCAATTACCGTTTGTTGTGAACGAGGTGTTAATCGGTCTGTTGCCATGATCGTGGGATATGCCATCACTAACAATATTAAATCGTATAAAGATACCATTACTTACATTGAACGACAAAAACAACAATCATATGGTCAATCCTGGTCTAGCCTCAACAACCTAACTTTCGTTCGTTACCTTGAAACAATTAGTAATAATTACTACAATATTTAATGGTAGTAATTACCTACATGTTATGTTCCTATATAAAACACACATGTTTACCTTAATTATTATATTCTAACTATATTTTTGCATTCCAAGAATGCAAAGTTATAACATTGTGTTTATATGTTAACATTACTATTACACTTTTTTACTACATATTAGTAATGTTAACATAGTTTATTATCCTGATAACATTATTGTATACCTCTTGATTATTTTAACTTTGGATAATTAAACATCCAAGACCCTATTTTTTTAGTTGCTTGAATATTTAAATTGTGAGGTGGTGCATGTTGGCAACAACGTTATATAGTTGTTGTTTGTCAAGTGTTGGTAACCGACGACCACTTGATAGTTTATTTCTATTACTCAAACATTCATAATAATATGCATAACATAATTGTTGTGGTGTAATGGTGTTTTGTACAAAGGCTGAGTAAGCAGTTGGGTCAAAGTTAACTAATGTATAGTCTGGATAGTCTGGATGTGCCCAAACACTACAATCTCCAAACGCGGAACTACCAGACATTAATATGTGTCTGTAAGTTCCATCGCCATCAGAATCACGATTATCATCCTCATTAAAGTCCCAGTTATCCCAGTTATACATGTCCAATGCAAAGTTTCAAACTCCTTAAAGTCAGACAATGGTAAACTGTTAACATTGAGAGTTTCAGGTACAAGCACAATTGTACATTTATTGTTTCCTGCTCCAATACTATAACTCTTGCTGTACTTGCCATCTTCACCCACCTCTTCTTTACCATCAGTACATAACTTGTACTGCTCTAAACATTGACCATTTTTCTGTATGAAACAATAATAATCATGAACTTCCATGTTTTCTATCATTACTTATCCAGGTTTAGGTTGTTTAACACATTAAACTATAATAACTCAATTATACATGATGATATTAATCATATTTACATCTGGTACTATTAATAATCTTCATTAAAAATATGTGACTGTATATAAGATATAAACCACATGTAACTATGTTGACATATTCACATGATATTTGTGGATAGTTGAATACACAGATTTCATGTAATGGTAAGGAGTGCAATCAAATGTTTATTACATACATCATAAAAACATGTATGTATTTTCAATCCAAGGGTACAACATATACATGTGTTATACCTCCTCTCCTCTCTCCTTCCCTTTCCCCTGTATTGTACATGTATCGTGTGTTAACACTATGTTTTGTATAATTACATTAGTGTCTTGAATGTTTACTTTGTGACAAAGTAAAGTTATAGTGGTACTATACATGTTGATTGTATTCATTGTTAATTGGTACCAATAACAATATTAATTATTATATTACACCATATTAATATGTTAAATCTCAAATATTAAACTGTTTGTGCTTTACCAACATAATGTTAATATAACAACTCTGTCACCCCAACAAACATAAGAATAGAAAAAAGAAGGTGTGACAGTAGATAAAACATGTAAAATAAATACTTAGTGACGAAATACATTGTAATATTTACACTGTAGTGTTTATGATGGTTAATAACTGTTGTAATATGTAAGGAATAATGAAGAGAAGAAATAAGATAGAAAAGAAATATGGGCAACGAACATTTTTAGCAAAAAAATCTTAAACGATTCAAAACATTAAAATAATGTTAAGTTGTGGTATCAAGGTAACTAAAACTACTTTTATTTTAATGTTTTGAATCGTTTAAGATTTTTTGCTAAAAATGTTCGTTGGTTATGTTTTTGGTTATTATGGTTTGCGCATATATTAATATTTTGCTACATCAACAACAATTAACGTGATAACCATACAAAACCATTTTATGGAGAGTGTTACTGAGACAAAGATAACTTGATGTTTATTTTTTATACTAAGAGGTGTTACATTGTTAATTTCATTAAAAACATTCAAAAGGTTACACATAACTAACATGTTATAATTTTACTATTTATTGTATTACTTATTGTAAGTAATAGTGTGACATAAATCGTTCAAACAGGGAATTAATTATCCATAACTACTTGTTTATACTAGTACTATTACATAATATCTGTGTATACAATCATCCACACATGTTATGTAGTTATGTGTATATTTACTGAATGTAACAATATGTGTAATTACACTAATATGAATACATGGATGTGTTGTGGATGGTTGAATACACAAATTTTATGTAATAATACTGGTGTAATGTATTACATATGAAGTAGAAATATGTAAATTGGTAATACCTCGCTATGATGGACAATAATATAATGCCTATTTGTTACATGGATATCACAACATGTGTAGTGTTAAATATATTAACTGATATACCAAAAGTATAAAACGTAAAAATATACTTGAAGTGAAGACAAAAGAAACACAAAAGATGTTTGTTGCCTTCAAGTTAAGTAACAGTGAGGTCTTGTTTGTTCCTGCTGGTAGGGCAGTGAACTCAAGGTACATACAGGATATAATGAGTTACTCAAGTTGTGTTGAGATTATCATTCCAAACAAATACTCAACCATTATTTACAACTATGTAGACTTTCTCAATGGTAACAAAGTGATTATTGATGATGTGCATTATTTGATATCGTGTTTTGACATGTATACATACTTTGATGACAATGAGTACTTTGGATATCTGGCACAACAACTATATAGTCTGTGGTCACCACTATCAACATCATTATCACTATCATCACAATCATTACCATCATTACCATCATCACAACAGTCAAACACATTCATGTGGGTACTTAACAGTATAAATCCTGTTGTTAGTAGACAAGTTCTACTTCAATGTCCGCATGATATGCTTCCTGTTCACTGTAGGAATGACAAACTGTTCTTCAGTCAATGGCTACTTGCCAATACAAATACAACTGTTACATTAAATAATGGTCAGACGTATCACAGTCAATATACGCAATGTTCACCATCTCAATTATTACCAGGTTTGACAAATGATGCTAATGGTATAACACATAGTCATGTATTGACGATACGTCACATCGTGGATTACAATACCGAGTTTAAGACAGTATTGTCCTACTATGATAATGGTAATTTGGCATGTATGACAAAGTTCGAAAATGGTGTAACAGTTGGTCGTAGACAATATTTAAATGTGAGCGACACTAATAATTTTATTGTTGGTAAACTCCAAATGCCAGTAAACAAGATAAAAACTAATGATAATCAATCACATCAGTGGAACCTTAAACTAGACTTGAGTCCACAACAAAAATCTGAGTTTGATCAATACAGTATGCAAATTTCTAATCTAATGGAACAGATGGATATTAAGAAAGATTCAACTGTAAAGTTTAAAGGTTAATTTTCAATACAAATAATAAATAACATTATATGTCCTGAGGACATATATATACTTATACAAATAAATAAAATATACAAAGACTATATTATAATTTGGTTATTAACTATGTTAACCATCACAATAAATATATGTACTTATCACAAAAATAAACAAATACCAGTTTATGTATTAATAATATGTTTATACTTTATGATATGTTGGACATATAAATAATTAACTATCATAATAGTATTTAATATATTTTATCTTCAAATAGTATACATATATTTACATCTGTGAGATGTAAATTATTTTAAAGTATAGATATAATAAACAGATGTTGGTAATATGTGTGTTGGTTATGACAATATTGTATATGTATATTATCAAGCAGCTTTTTCTCTTACAACTACATTGTAAAAGTAAACAAATATTAACACTCACAAATATGAATATACAGTCGTATCTGTATTATCTCACATACAATTATTTAATTGTATGAATACAAACTAAAACATTTATTATAAATGTGGTTATTTATAAATGTGGTTATTATAATATGTATTATATGTTGATAGAATATAAAACAACAAACTTTCATATCATGAAAAATATTTATTTTGTTTGGTGTTGGAAGACAAAAGTAAGTTACGATAGCATTACTTAATTTTGTCATTTAATTTACTTTGTTACAGAGTAAAATTATACTGTAATATTGTTAAGTTTGGTATGTTTTTAATCACATTTTTTATTATTGTAGATAATATAACTTAATTGTTACACCATTACATTTTAATGTATTAAAGTTTTGATGCTTTGATATGTCTAATTATTTTGATGATAGTAACTATTTATTGCAAGAATTATTTAATAATTGGTCATACCTGTTTACTATAGTTTACAATGATATTACAAGTGAAAACTCCAGTGGGCAATCCTAGTTCATTGTCCTTATGACTTTTTACCTGATATTTATATTAGCAATAGTAAATTTATGACAGAATGGAATAACACTAATAAGAATAAGACCATTTTTGTCAATCGCGACGAAACTTATTATGTTAATTATACTAGTAAATTTAAAAATGTAATTAATTATGGAACGTCTGATAATAAAACAAAAAGGGTAAGTAATTATCATACTGTTAAAGGAGAAGAAGTTGGTTATAAATTAGTAGATGATTATTATAACAACGGACAAATCAAAATTCGTAATCAATCCATGAATGGATTGATCACAAGGATCTTATTCCAAAAATGGTTTATTGATGGACAACTTAAATGTCGTGGTTACTACGACACTAGTTTAAAACAAGATGTATGGAAAACTTGGTATAAAAATGGGCAACTCGAGTCACGTGATGTGTATCACGATGGTAATAGGTATGGATTATGTGAAACATGGTACACAAACGATAGCGGTCAGAATGGCAAGCTTAGATTTAGAGGTAACTATATTGAAGGTGTAGAACAAGGTCTATTTGAAGATTGGTATAGTAATGGAAATCCAATGTATCTACAACATTATGTTGATGGAAGACTACAGGGTTTATCGGAAGAACGGTATGAAAATGGACAACTTATGAATAGTGACCAATATGTTAATGGTGTAGAACAAGGTTTATGGGAAGAGTGGTATGAAAATGGTGAGCTGATTAGACAGGAAATTATTAGTTAAATAATAGTAACACTCTTATTTTTATATCTTCGAGATATAAAGTAGTAATATATCATATCACAGTAGTAATAATACATCTTGTATTTATTGATGTTCAATAACACATTTAACACATGTAAAGCAGATTGTAATGAAGTTACAATCTAAAATAATTATATTAACAGTTGTGAATTAACAACATATTATTTCTATCAAAGAAAGGTGGTTTAACATTTCTTTGATAGAAATAATATATGTTACGTACAAAATTATACTTTAGTAAAATACCAATATAATTGGTATTAACAAGCCGAAATGTATTGACAGGATATATCTATCCTTCTGTCTCTTTCTCTATTTCCATCTCTTTCATATAATGGACAAAATAACCTTTTACTGTTAAATATCTTTAGTTTAGTTAATATAATATATGTTTTACATTGTATATACTATTAAGCTAATATATTTTTTGACTAGTTGAGATCCTAATCAATACATTTATCTATCAGAAGACTATTTGAATACATCTTAGCTAAGTTATCTTTGATTCACTCTGGTTTTTAATCTTTGTTAGTTAGGATGATTTCAACTATAAACTCTTTAACTTATCTAAGATAAGTTAAAATTAAAATACATTAGAGAGATTAAAAATCAAGAAGTTAACATATGTAAGATCGAAATTAATCCATCTAGACTGTTTTTTTATTTAATATTGTATTTGTAATCTATTTTGGAGATATTAAATCTTAACTTTATATTTTTAATCTCTCTGATGTATTTTAATTTTAACCATATGACATTAACTTCTGTAAGAAATATTATTTCTAACTTTTAAATCTTAACCCTATGTATATGTTAGAGATAACATTTCTAATCTTATATTTTTAACATGTCTTGGGGAGATTAAAAATATAAAGTTAAGATTTAATATCTTCGAGATAGATTAGAAGTATAATGTTAAGGATAATTTTTCTTATAAAAGTTAAAGATACAAAATTAATGGTAACATATTTCAGAAAGGTTATCTCTAACCTTGTGTTTCTAACATTGTATATTCAAGGTGTGTTAATTTTATTCTTCTAATTTTAACCTATGTTAGAAACATTATTCTTATCCTTATAATTTTAATTGTTGTAATCTTTAACCTCTCAAAGAGACCATCTTTGAAGTATATACACATTAGAGAGGTTAAAGATTACAACAATTAAAGATAGTTTCTCTATATAGAGGGATTAAGATTAAATAAAACTACTTTAGAGAAATTAAAATTACAAGAATTAGAGATAATTTCTCTAATATAGTTAGGAATATAAGATTAAGATGAACATAAGGATTATACCTGTTTCTACTAAGGTATAACTTAAATTTAGTTTAAGTTTAAAGGTTTTTAGTCGTATACTATTAGAGTATTATTATTATTTGTCTATACTTTCAAACTTAAATTAAATTTAAGTTATACCTTAGTAGATATAAGTATACTCCTTATATATTATTTAACCTGTAATACCAAATCTTGGGAATTAAAAAATTCCCAAGAATTTTAAGGTATAGACAGGTAATTATATCTTAGCTATATACAGTTACAATCTTTAAACTTAAATTAAATTTAAGTTATACCTTAGTAGATACATATATACTTCTTATATATTATTTAACCTGTAATACCAAATCTTGGGAATTTTTTAATTCCCAAGAATTTTAAGGTATAGATAGGTAATTATATCTTAGCTATATACAGTTACAATCTTTAAACTTAAATTTAATTTAAGTTATACCTTAGTAGATATAAGTATACTCCTTATATATTATTTAACCTGTAAAACCAAATCTTGGAAATTTTTTAATTCCCAAGAATTTTAAGGTATAGATAGGTAATTATATCTTAGCTATATACAACTAATCCTTTAAACTTAAATTAAATTTAAGTTATACCTTAGTAGATACATATATACTTCTTATATATTATTTAACCTGTAAAACCAAATCTTGGAAATTTTTTAGTTCCCAAGAATTTTAAGGTATAGACAGGTAATTATATCTTAGCCATATACAACTAATCCTTTAAACTTAAATTAAATTTAAGTTATACCTTAGTAGATACATATATACTTCTTATATATTATTTAACCTGTAATACCAAATCTTG
>Ga0302300_1000704_pt1 | contig 21854 bp, 17 predicted proteins | sample III_Palsa_E1_1_FD_198756 | JGI IMG/M metagenome (GOLD analysis project Ga0302300, IMG submission 198756) | Peat permafrost microbial communities from Stordalen Mire near Abisko, Sweden - III_Palsa_E1_1 | ecosystem: Environmental > Terrestrial > Soil > Palsa > Peat permafrost | place: Sweden... | reverse complement strand
CGTGGATCGTCGTTAACCAATCCAGAGGTAGATGGATGGAGAGAGAGAAGGATGGAGGGAAAGAGAGAGAGAAGAATAGAGGAGGGAGAAGGGGGTGGGTAATCCACAAAGACAAACACAAAGAAGGTAATCTATGGGTAAAACGATAAATGTTTAAATTTACATTTATGTGTATCCTTTTCCCTCTTTTTCCTCTACTCTCTGTCTTTCCCTCTTTTCCTCTTCCTATCTTTTTATCACAAATGTTTGTAATTACAAGTATATTACCACATAATTATACATTTAATGTTAACCAAGTTAACCTTTTTTATTTTGTTAGATATTTTTTTCCTATCTCATACTTTTAGTATTATTTTTGCATCATATGTGAATATTAATTTCACACATCACAAATGATTATGATATTGTTTATGCTATTAATAGCAGTAAATAACCATTAGTGTCAAAATAATATTAATTCAGAGTGGCATGAAATAAATCCACAAGTACACGCTTTTGAGTGTCACTTACTTGTCTCCAATTATCATTTGACCGATTGAAGAAATGTTCATATTCTGCTTTGAGCACATCGGCAGCTGCATCACGAACAGCCTCTTTGGCTTGGCGATCATCTACTTGTGTTGAATGTTCCGCAGCTTCACGTGCTCTCGTGTAATCACAGCATTGGTTGTTAAACACCTCAAGTTTACCATTAAACTCTTCGTCAGTAAAATTAGACATAGTTTCAATGACCAAGTCAACACTCACGTATTATCATTTTTTTCATTAAACAATGTTTACACATATTACCATTTTAATATAATTTTACATTATAAACATATATACAGTTTCTATCCAGATGTAATAATTATTATCAAACATACATTGACATTGTTAATGATGGTAATTCATACTACATACAATATACTTTATACTTTTACATTTTATAAATGTAAAATTAATACTATATTTTATTGTTACTAAAAAACAAACGTACAAATATGCATGACGAAATAATCCACGATTTATGTCCAATCAAAATTACGTTACATACAACATTTTCTCTTATGCACAAATCATCATGTGATTATCATGCACCTATACCATTATATTCATTGGTGGATAATTATGGTTATGGTTATGGTTATAATTATAGTTATGAATATTATGATGACCATTGTAATGATGATGATAAATTTGTGATAGTGGAATATGGCAATCTACCTTCACCAGTACAAGATGAAGTTATTGAATATTTGGGTTCAGATGATTTTATACTATCAGATAACATTAAAGATTATGTCCTATCCGATATTACACACAGTTACGATAATAATGGTAATAGTGGTAATAGTAGTGATAATATACATGATATCACATGTAAGGCATGGTATCCATCTTATAACATTATTATTACCAATGTAGATTTACGTGTTAAAAATAAACAATTATTTGTAATATTAGATGGTAAGTTAAAATTAACACCACTTGATATTGTTATTAAACAAAAGAACATACCTCCTAGTTCAGTATGTAATAAACAAGTAACTACTCGAGATGTACGTGAATCTCTTGAAGATGGTTTTCACGAGATTACTCATGATGGTCCTTTGATAACTGAGTATGGCAACCACTTAGGTGAGGATGATGGACGTTACATGTTATACTTTGACTATCACGGTATAACTGTTGATATATAGACTGTTAATAAAACATATATACACTCACATATTACTTGTCATAAAATGTAAATTACATGGATGATACAATTAATACTAATTGTTAACACGGTTAACAATAATAAACTATATCTTACAATAAAATGTACATTACATGAATGATACAATTAATACTAATTGTTAACATGGTTAACAATAACAAACTACATCTTACGATAAGATGTATAATTGTATGTGTAATAATGTGGTACAAGATGTTTATATTATGTACTTATATAAAACACACTTTAACATATCTGTCTATGTGTCTGTAATGATGTTATTCGATCTGATGATAATGTTAATTACAAGATTTATGTTTACAATAATGTGTTACCATATTTATTATAAACTATGTTTTTAATAACTCCTATCACTATATTTATTAACACTGTAACAAATTTTATGTTAGAATGTAGTAACTTAATTACACATTATGTTTTAGACAATATAGTTATTATTGTTGTTTGATATAAATTATCTTTGATACATGTCATGACAACCACTTGTTATAAATGTCATGACAACTACCTGTTATACAAGAGTAATTACATGGCAATACGTGTAGGCAATCATCCACAATATCCATGTAAATTATAAGCATAGTTGTTTGTTAATTACATGGATATTGTGGATGATTGCCTACACGTATTGCCATTTAATAACACTTAAATTACCTAACCATGTTCTTAAATTATACAACGCTAGTCATGTATATGAATACTATTTTGAATTTTAATGTTGTTTGAAAAGTTTTTAACCTCTCGATATGTCTTTTACCAGGAGTTGCAAATTAAAATAATTTGCATCGGGACAACAACAACCCTCAAGTACTAAATGTACATTACTTATGGTTATTAACTATTAATAACAAAACATTATGGTTGTAAAGAATTATTGGTATGAAATGGTATACACACCTACTAAACAAACTAGATGTTAGATGTTATGTTGCCACAATCATAATAGTATGTAATACACAACATTACTACTAATTTGATAAGTTTTGTTATCTGTATCAATGATATGGTGTTTTAACATTTATGTTAATAAAAAATGTTAAAACACCAAGTATAATTATAACCAATGTAACTATTAATTGTAGTTTTACTTCTCTTGTAACATAGTTTTTAATTTCAAACACTTTACTTATTAAAAAGTGTAATTTGTATAAATGTTATATCGGGTCAACACAGAAAATTAACAATGTCTGTTATCCTCATTCATATAAGGTAAATTAAATTTACCTTACTAACATGCGTTCATCCAAAAATGTAATTTATTCCAGTGTATAATTTAAATTTTTAATGACATGCAAATAAATAGGTGATTACTACAACAAACAATACATTATTTATTGTTAATTTATTTATAGTGGTTTGTTGTTTGATATTAGATTAATACAGTTCATGATTAACAATGAGTATTATATTGGTCATGAAACAAATACAATACCTTTACAACAAACAAATAAGTATGTTGTGTAGAGAGAAAGAGGGGTGATAATACACTTATTTATTTGTGTGTGTGTGTGTGTTTTAAACATGCCTTGAAATACAAAACATAAAAGTTTGTAAGCCATTGATATGTTTAGAAGAATTTTGTGAGTTTTCTTAAACTCACAAAAGTTAAACAAACACATGTATTAAATATAATACTTGTGATGTGTCGTGTTATTTAATGGTTGAAAAATAAGTACTATACATTATAGTAAGAAATTCCTAGTTAAAATGTATTTAACACAATGTATATAAAAACATACAACCAATAACAGCATCAACAATTTTGTATTTGACAATGTAATACACATTTATGTTTAACACATTAATTAGTTAATTAATACCAGATGTTACGATTGGTATGTTGGACAATAAACATTGCTTGTTAAAGTTATATTATGCACCCAAATTTTTTTGTCAAGTATCAAAACAACACAAGTTGTATTGTTTAATTTCTACATATTTATATATTAATGTGTAGAATAATATGTAACATACTATTAACTATATGGTTGTCCTCCCGTCATTTACATCTTGGTTTTTATGTTTTCATTGAAAACCGAAATTTTTAACCTTTCCTGGTATATACTGTATTTTCAACATTTTAATGGATCTAAGTATATGTGATTTGCCATATCAATGTCTAAAATTTAGTAATTTAAATGTTAAAACAATACAATGATATATTTAACATCTGTATTTGAGATAGTTATGCTTGTTGATGTTATAATAGTATATGATATACTATTAATATTTACATTAAACTCTATTGTTGTTAGGGAAGGGGTGGGAAGGAGGGTGGGAGGGGAGGGGTAACTATTACTACATTTAACATGATAAACATAACAATTTTTCGGTTAGTAATTTGTACTTACTAATGTTATTACTATTCAACAGTTTACAATGTTTAACAAAGTTTGATATGTCTTTGATCAACATGGGAACAATGTAGTAATACTATTAACCTGTGAATATTAACAACATGCAATGTCATTTTATAGTAACAATATCTAATGTAATTTGTATTGAGTGATATGACATTGTGTCACAACATCACAACTATACTTATGATTATATCTTTACATGTTCAATATCCTGTTGATAACAGTATGTCTTGATATCACAGTCTATTTTGATATACAATAATACAAAATAAATATTTAATACTCCAATCATAAACGAATAGCATATTTCTCCTTTTAAATTTAAGTTGTAAATATATCTGTATTTATAACATGGCATATATGGTTTATTATCATGTACATACACATGTACGTTTGTGAGTATGTTATTTGTGGTAGTGTGTGTGTGTTATTGTATAATTAATTGACTAACTAAACTAATCAGTTCATAGTTAATATGTTTTGATACTGGTGAGTGAAAATTATTGTACATATTTGTAGCAGTGAAATGATGTAATGGAAAAATGATAAAGGGTGTGGACTGTGGAGACAGAGAGGGGGTATATGGGTAATTCAAATAAATAGTTATTACCAGGTATCATGCATAACTCTCACATTGTTGACAAATACTGATTATTCTTTACTAACCTATTATTACTAATAAAAGCGAGAAGTAGGTGCAATTTTGATAGATGTCCATGTTTAAAAATTTCTTGTCGCAACCCCTGTATTATGGCAATCAGCTGATGTATAATATGTTCCAAACTAGAGATAACTATTGCAGTTATAACCGAGTAGCTGATAGTAATGTTGAGGCTAATAGGTACATGGTCATGTTTGACTTTAGTGATAAGAATGACAAGAACAGTAAGTTGTTGATCCCCTTCAGAAAGCCAACTGTTAGTTTGACACTTACCAAACAGGATGGAACAACAATTACACTGAAGAACGGTTTTGTTCGTGCTCACAAGATTTTGTACGATTACTTCTCCACTGACATGCCTCTAGACTTGAACTCAATCAAGGTTGAGTCCAACTGTAACCTGTATGTTGAATGGGTGGTCATCTGTCCAATTGATACTGTGTCACCAAGGAAATCGTCATCAACAACAAGTAGGCGTAAGGTGAACAATAACTTGTATCCGATCTTTGACACTGTTACCACTGGTAAAGTTGTAACTAAGTACGATGCAAACACTGTACCCAAGCCACAATTGAATGACCAATACCAGATCCTAAATCGAGGTGATAAGAATCCTATCAGTAAGACTGTTCCTTGGTATGAGTTTACCAGTTACAGCTATCTTGACATTGTTAGGTACTTCATCCAGTTTGTGTTCTTCCTGATTGTCAACATTATCAAGTATCCGTTCACTAATTACAATCAAGTTATTTATGATGGTCTACCTATCTCATATGGTGCAGTTGCTGACAAGGAGATCCTGTTTGGTAAGAACTTCATGTATGCTTGGCAAGTTGGTAACATGTCTGTTATTCCCTACAACAGGACAATTCCTAGGTATAACAAATACTTACCATTAGCAACAGAAACAGTGGACTCTAGTGACAGTACATACTACATTTGTGACTTGAATGTGTTCAAGGATATAAAAGTTACAAACAACACTTTCTACAACAATAAACTGTGTTGGGGCACCGTCATCCTTGAATACAAAGATGGTTACATGAGGCCTGTAATCATTGACTTTGGCGACAATATTATTCACATGTCACCATCACTACAATCATCATCACTAACAACACAACATGTTAAAGATGTAGAAGATGTAGAAGGTTTAAAGGATGTAGAAGATGTAGAAGGTTTAAAGGATGTAGAAGATGTAGAAGATGTAGAAGGTTTAAAGGATGTAGAAGATGTAAAACAAAAAGAAGTTGTAATTAGTGACCAATGGTTGGATGCTATGAGACGTCTTCAAGACACTCACATGTTTGTATCTATTTATTACCATATTACTTTACTACATGACTTTAATGAGTTCTTGTGTGTGGTATTTAAGAGGAACTTCACACCTAATCATCCTCTATACCATTTGTATATACCCTTCACCGATACAACCATTGGTGGTGGTGTGTTTGACAGTGTGACAATTGCTCCTTCGTTCCCCTCCTTCACCCCTGACACATACCAGCAAATTTCCAATATCCTATATGCCAACTATACTATTGATGATATGCAATATGACAAGTATTTAGTCAAGTATGGCTTTACTGCTGAACACATTAACCAGTCACCCGTAACATCACGTCTTTTAAGCTTCTGGAAAGCAGTGTCTACTTATGTTGACCAGTACATTGACACCGTGTATAACGAGGTTAATGGTAACGATATAACCAAGGATCAAACTATTGCTAATTGGTTCAACGAACTTAAAATTTACAAGGGATTACAATGTGAGTTGGATACTGTTGATATCAACACAGTTAAAACCTTATTTAAGATTCATGTGTTCCAGGTGTTCAACCATTGGTCTGATCACAACCAGGCTCATGACATGTTGTCTGACCCAGAGTCCTCTGTTGGCTACAACAATGGTCACAAGTCTAACAAGCTAGTTAAGTTATTCTCCAATTACATTGCTTACATTGCCAACTCCAATAAATACAATGGTAACATTTCCGACTTTCATTACATTATGGATCTGAACAAATTTGCCTTCTTGGATAACGAGAGACTATTGTCACTTCACTATAACTTGTTAAAGTCACTACTCGATGTTGAACACCAGGAACTACAACATAACAACTATCGTGAAGCTTTACTACTCAACAACGTGTACCAGGGTACTGCTTATTAACATTACTCTACATTTCCCTCTCCCCCCCCCCTCCCATCCATTACATTATCAACAATAACAATAACATTACTAACATGGTTAGTAACATAAAACATGTTTAATATTGGTAAACAAAAATAACAATATAGTTATTTACAATAACAATAACTTCTGTTGAAGTGGTGTATTAACATTTACATACATAAATATTAATAACATTACAACAGAAGTTACTACAGTTTAAGTTTTATGCATCTTGGAGTGTGTACGTATAAAGAAACACAACTAACACAAAATGTAGTAAGTGTTATTCAGATATGTTTAAACTACATATGGTGTAATTATATTACGTAACAAATATTGTCGTTAATAGATAACATGTTGTTAACTTGTTTGTTGTAATTAACATTGTAATGTATTATTATAATACATTTTGGTTTGTAGTGGTATTACTATTATACTTTAACACAAATAAAATGTTATGAGTGTTTATATATATGTAGAGTACTTTACATTGAATATAGTAATGATCATTTGTATGATATTTAACCATGATGGTAACACAGAAGTCTTTACAATAATATGTATATTTGGTTGTTGTGTGTTATGGTGAGTACTTATACGTTTTGAAGTATACAAAAACCAGGTAAAGTTTTGTGTGTTCGAAATTTCGAGTATATATATATATGTTAAGCAGTATATTCATTTGAAGAGTGTTCTTGTTTTTATTTTAGTCTATGAATTTAACCATAAAATTAATATAATAAGTATACACTTGTACTTATAATTGACTGTCATTTAGATATTCCCAACTAGATGTTATATTAGATATTTATAATTTGGAGATGTATTGTTATAACATGAAACCAAAAGTATTCAAACTACCAGTTAAAAGGAAGGAAGGAGGAGAGAGAATAGTTGTTGTTTGAACACATAATTATGTGTTAACTTGAAGTTAACACTGTTGGATTACCAGTGTGATATCATCACATATATACGTTGTAATGATTAATATCTCATCCTATGGATAATTAATATTATTTGTATGTGTTTTTCAAACATAAGATATAACATACTTTATAGTAAAGTATATTGTAACATGAGTTAATACAATAATGTAATTGTGTGTAATGATTACACAGATAATTTGAATATCACAGTCATTATAGTAATAAATGTTACTAATTTTATGTGCAGTTAAATATATATTATATTTAACTTTAAATATCGGAGTATGTTGTAGATTAAATCTTTATATTCCTTCCCCCTCCCCAACTCTCTCTATTCCATATTTTCCACTCTCTCCCTTATTAAAAATATATGTACATGTTATTTTTTAACATGTAATTACATTGATAATAGAACGGCAATTACATAAATTTATGTTGTTATAATCATCATGGTTTGTATTTCTAAAATAGAATCTTTATTCTACTCTTGTTAGATTGAGATGTTGTAAAAACATGTATATTTTATTATTTATAACTCCAAGTTATAACAACATAAATATATATATATATATATATATATATATATATATACACACATATAAATACAAAGGTTAAATCATAATGACAAGATACAAATATGTAAAATTACTAAACATGTAATTGTATACTATATAATATGTCTCAATGTATTCATTGTTGTCATCATACTTTTTATATTCAACGAGTTAAAACAATATATGTAACTGTATAGTCATCAAAATACAATACATGTTAAAAATTTAAAGTTAGAGATTGCTTATGTTTTTAACATATTAAACATGGGTAATGTATTATAACATCTTTTATATCTTTGAGATATAAATTTGATACACCTAACAATATTATACATACTTCAAAACACAAATAACATATGTAATTATTACGAATGCAAACATACAAAATTTGTGTAGTTAATAATCCACGGTAATCATGTAGTTATTAATATGTACTCGTATGATAAATTATACACATTAGTATAATTGCATAATTAGTGTAATTGTTAGTGATAATTATTTACAAGTATAGTGTATATTATTAATATTTTTATAGCCACTTAACTGTATAACATGATTATATTATACATGAATGTATTTTTGAGATGCATAACTTACCTCACTCATTTCAATATTGGAATAAATAACAAACTTACGATTTAACAAACTTACGATTTAACAAACTTACCCTTGCTAGGTTGTTGTTTATTTAACGTTATTATAACATATACGATCTTTACTATTAAATATAGTAGACATTAAGTAAAATTGACCTCTCTTTCTTTGGAAGGGAGATCAATATAATATCTATGCATAGATTACTGTATTTTAACACCGTTAATATACTCACCATCAAAAGTAATATTACCATTTGGATCAAACTCTAACCAATGAATATATCTTTCGTTATTAAAATAATGATCTTCTTGTTTGAGAGTATGTTGCTCATTACCATACCATTTTTTCCATAATCCATCTCTTTCACCATTAACAAAATGTTTCTCAGACTCAAGGGTATGTTGATCGTTGTTATACCACCATCTTCGTGAACCATGTGGTTTTACCGTTAACATAATAACACCCTTCAGTTTCAAGTGTATGTGTTTCTCATCATTATACCATTATCTAATTAAACCATACTCCTTTCCATTAATATAGCATCCTTCAGCTTTAAGTGTATGATGACAAGTGCAGCAAATCTCACCTTCGGTATGCTGAAGGTCACACGTGGCTTGACGTTCAGTGTTATACCACCATCTCAATAAACCATATAGTTTAGCGCAGCTCATCTCATAGTTCAACCATCAGTTGATGTCCCATTTGATTTCCCATTTCATTTCACACTTCATTTCACACTTCATTTCACACTTCATTTCACACTTCAGACCAGACCAGACCAGACCAGAGAAGGACCAACCTTTTTCGCTTTGCTTATCGGTTTATCATCAACGTAATGTTCTTCATACTTAAGAATGTTTTGTTTGTTGTCGTACCATTGTCTAGTTAAGCCATCTAACTTATCATCATTGTAGCTTTTTACTCTTAATATTACCACTAATATCATAATATAAAGTTTCTCTTCTATAGCCAGTTTCTTTAGCATAACTTACATCCTTTTTATTGTTTACAATATGGTATATCTTGGTAATCTTTTGACCATTCTTATTTATCGCTTCAACATTATTATAATACACTTCGTCATCATGGTTAACTTTAATAATAACATTTTGGTTGATTTTTCCCCACTGTGTCATGAATAGAACATTATCTAATAAATGTTTGGAAATAAAATCATAAGGCGAGTAAACAAAGAATGACCATTGCAAATCATCATTAAAATCATCGTACACCATGTTACACATATAGGACCAATTGTTAAACCGAAGGTTGGTCCTAACTGATGGTTGAACTATGAGATGAGCTGCGCTAAATACTTGTTGAATTAAGTGTTTAAAGTAAACATCGTCAATGAATAGGGTGTTAAGTAAAAAACACAACAACAAACGATCTCGTCTGGTACATGGTATTCCATTACCTCTTATGTATTCAACATAATTGTCAATTACAATACAGTACTTGTCCGGAATCCGGATATTAACATCTACATTATCAAATGACTTAACAACATCTTTGATGTATACTGAATTAATATCATCATTGTAAGGAATGTTAAATTCCCTGTTGCAACAGGTAATAATTGGCATTTCATTGTACTAAATGTATAAATAAAATTTATTTTGTGTGACTGGATAGATATGTATATGAATCTTATCCTTATGTCTATTGGACTATTGTAAATTATAAAATAATCATAGAATATACTACACGTTAATAGATAACTAAGCTTATATATGTTGTACATTCAATATAAAAAATATGTTAAACATGTTAGATATATAATACATTGTTATCACGACAATATATGGTTAAACTAATATTACATTAGTAATGGGTACCAACCACCTTTATCAAATTTATTATGTGTTTAATTACAACTTGAAGTTGTAATTATAACTACAGTTGTGTTGTTATTTACATATTTACATATTTATTGTATGTTGTAAATAACAAATATATTAAAATGAGTGTACACAAAACAATGTTACTATTGTTACTGTTTAAAATGTAGAATGGTTGTCATTGTAGCAATAACAAGTATATCTGGTTGTGAAAGCAATAATTTTATATATTGTTGTATGTTATAATAAATATTTATATACTTTGAAGTATGCAACACCCAGGTAAAGTTTTGTATGTTTGCAACCTCGAATATTTACTCATGTTAAGCAACACATACATCAGAAGTATGTTTTTTTTGTTCTAGTCTATAAAGTTTAACCATAAAATTAATGTAACAAATGTATATTTATAATACACTATCATCTGAATGTTTCTCCTACCTGATATAATGTTAGATATGTATAGTATAAGAATGTACTGTTATAACATCAAATCAAAAATATTTAAACTACTAGTTAGGAGAAAAAGTTGTTTAACCATTGTAGAGATATACATTTTATTAGATAGTTAATATATTTAACTATTATTGTTTATGTAACAGGATGGTAAGTACTTAATTTACAAAGTATTAACATTATACTTTCTTGTGTATGTGTAACATTAATGTTTGTTCACTACTATCACAAGAAGTTATTTATTTACAAAATACAAGTATCACAAAAAATAAAATCCTAAAGTTTATACAATAAGAGTAGAGTTAGAAGATTGTTAAGACAAGAATATTTTGAACAACAATGTATTACCACATGTTTAATATAATATATGTTAAAATAGGTAATGGGCATGATTAGTTATAATTTTAAACATATTGACCCTTATCTTTCCCGACATATAGAGTTGTAGTAATGTATTATATACTATTAGATATACATTCGTTTTTGGTTTATTGTTTTGTTACAAGACCATTTAAAATTTATGCATTCTTGCTCATGTTAACTGTACTGTTTTGTTTTACTTATTGTACAAAATAAATTCAACCACAAAATAAAAACAAGTACACTATATTATGTGTTAAAGGTAGCTTAATGTTTTTGCAATAACGTGTTTGTTTATTATAAGAGACAGTAAGGAACACACATACACTGTTAATAATAATTATAACAAGCAACTGTGTAAAATAAATACTTGTATAATTTATGTTGAGAACTAAATTAATAACATCTTAAAGATGTTATAATTGTAATGTTTACATGTTGCATATTATACACACATCATAAGTTACACATTTACACAAATAATATTGTTTGTTCAACAAAGTCATGCAAACAACTAAAATGTCTAATAGATTGGAAGTATCTGTATTATACAACATAAAATAAAAATGTAATGTCCAACGTATTTTAGCAAATTTCTTAATCTCACAATGGTTAGCCTTTTGTGAGATTAGGTCTTTCTGTCACGCTTAGCGAAGCTCGCTTTTTGTGAGATAGTTGTCTTACAAATAGTCTATCACAAGTAGTCTATCACGAGAAGTCTGCTTTGCTTAAGAATATGTAGTTGAGGTGTGTAATCTTTGTACTTATTTTTATTGGTGTATATTAACATTTTGGTGAGTTTAAGAAATTTGCCAAAATTATGTTGGGTAATGTGTTTTTGAGATAACTTAACATATATGTGTAATATAGTAAACAATTTATGAGTCTGTTAATAATGTTAACTATATCGTTGGTTATAATAATAGTTGTATGACTGTGTTTATCCTTTCCATAAGTGTTACTGTGTATGAGATTATCTTTACAAGTAAAAACAAAAATTTTTACGTCTTTTGCTCCCTACCATATTTTTCAGCGTTTTAATGTGGCTAAGTATTTATGCTCAGACAAATTAAGGTTTAATTTTAGGTAACATTATCCCTACACCATAAAACTTGTGGTTAGTACTATTACGTTGAAATAACTTTACTTATTCATATTACAATGGTATATTATATATCATTACTAATTCCTATCACTGTGATGTGTAATATTTATCTTATGTATGCAAAAAAATAAGATTTTGGTATCTATTACTGTTATATGTATGTGTTTAATTTCAAGTGGTATAAGTTTTACTTGATAGAATTACTATAAGTCATTATCCTGAGATAACACACATTATTAGTTAGCAAATTATAGTATACGGTATATTATTGGTTGTACTGATGGTTTAGTACTGTCTGGTTAATAACCCCTACATTTTTTTCATACAAAACCAAATTTTTACATGTTTTGGTTTTTACTGTATTTTTAACATGTTAAGCGAAGCAGACCTACAGTTAATGTTGTTAAGTATCTACACCTGTTACATCAAACATTAAAATAAGTAATTCACTACAGTACGAGTTATATTTTACATTCTCATTTGGGGATAAGTTCATCCACTGACATACCATAATGTATTGTATTATCTTGTTATTGTTTATCTCTCGAATTAATAAGTATATACTGTTATATAACAAGGTTTTGTATGGGCAATTATGTTTGATAATAAAATAACATCTACACTGTATAGAATAGTATATTGGTAGTATACTATATGATAATATACAACCTTACATCAACATGAGAGTGTTAAGTACAAGTTATAGTTAGTATTGTAGTGAATTACTTATTTTAATGTTTGATGTAAACAGGTGTAGATACTTAACAACATTAACCGTAGGTCTGCTTCGCTTAACATGTTAAAAATACAGTAAAAACCAAAACATGTAAAAATTTGGTTTTACTCAACAAATATGTATAGGCAAAATAATGTGGTATAGGACTGTTAAACCAATAGAGGTATTAAAATTTAGATACAACCTTACCTACTTACAGTACTCTTTGTACGTGCATTAGTAAATACAGTGAGGAAACAAAAAACAACATTGCATTACAACATAAACAAATGCAATAACAAACATTAACTATAATATATACTTGTATATTGTTAGTAGTAAGATTGTTCCAAACAATCTTTGTAATTTAACTCATCATGTGATGTATAAGTGTTAGTGGTGGTCATAACACAGTTTGTTTTGAGTTTTAACAATAGTTATTATCTTGGTTGTTATGACTAACATTGGTAGTGTTAACCAATATTGTTATGATGAAGAGTTAACAGAAGATGAAGGAAATTGTGAGAGTTTAATACTTATGTATCTTTATATTCCAACTAACAATAATTACATGTTTAAACTATCTGTGTTAATGAAGGTTATGTTAACCTTCATTAGATGCACAATATTTATTTTGTATACTGTGACAATACAATATTAAAAATAGTACTAGTTATACAGTGTATGAATGTGTAAAAGATAGGAAACGAGACCAAAAACAAGGATAGTAAGATTATTTTAATAACACAACAAAATTAAACACTGTGAGAGTTAAACATAATCATGCAGTATGATATGTGTCATTGATAAATAGTATACTATACAACATAATATAACAACTTGAAACTCTAACTATTATTTCTAAAAACATAATATTTATGTATTTTGTATTATGTTAAGATGATACATGCTTATACAATGTAACATATATTTAACCATTACAACATAGAGTTTTAAGTCGTTAATGTTACCAACATTACAACTGTTGTAATTATTATAATTATAACAATATAGATTACTAATATTATAATAGTAACATTCACACAATAATCGTGGATAGTTGTTTGCACGATTATTGTGTAAATGTCAAAGTATAGTTTGTTAATAACATTCATATGTTGTTATGTTTACAAAAATTAAAATTGTAATGGTATTTACGTTTACTGTTCAAGTGGAAGGGTGAGAAGAGGAATGGACATGAGGGGATATATAAGGTTACTAAACACATAAAAATTACAATAATATACCTCAGGTTATTAATTATATATGTACTTTGTCTTCATTTAGTACACTCCTTTACAATTCTCTACAATTGACGACTTCTATTTGAATATACCTATACACCTCTAATTCATTCCATCTTTTAAAGATACGAAGTTTGTTAAGTGCTTGTACCTTTAAAAGATGGAATGTAAACCAAAAGTATGTATGGCAAAGAGAAGAGCTGTGCTAAACAAAGAACAACTATTCAAACAATACATATAGATACATTATATGGTGTTTTGACATTTGACAACCCAATGTACTTACATTTACATATTTATATATGTAACATGATACAGAACAAGGAATACCAATAGCTGTATGATCATTAGTATTAATAGTTGTATAATTACCAGTAGTGTAAACGTGTGGTAAATTAATATTACAGTGTTATGTAAGATTTGCATGACATTAATTTACTACCTCTCTATTAACGAATACTATATAAATATGTGACACCACAGGAAATAAATAGGTTATGATGAGTATACCCTATACTCATCTAGTTTGAATATTTAAAATAACACTCCATAACATTAGTATATGTACAAGATCATTGTGGATCATTAAACATACAGATGTTGTGTAATTTTACTACCATGACAAACATAATACATATAGCCATAGTCAATGTAATTATCGTTTCCTTATCACAAACATATACATCATTGTAGTTATTTATATTATACTGGTGCAGTTGCACAAATGATAAGCTAAACAGAACCAAAGACACATTTCATCTAGTTATTGTGTTAAACAAATTGATATTATTTATTTTAGTGGTATAAAATGCCTATTATTGATTGTTGTAATAAACAGTTTGACATTCCTTATAATAGCAATACTACTGATTCGGAATACATCAAAGATGTTGTAAAGACATTTGGTAGTGACAACATTACCATCCCAGTTCCTGACAGATACTGTTCTGTCATTAACAATTATGTTGAATATATTAGTAATAATAAAGTACCAATTACCAACAGACAACATTTATTGTTGTGTTTCCATCTCAATACATTATTCATTGATGACGGTTATTTTAAATATTTAGTCCAGCAAGTGTTTAATAATTGGTCCTACATGTGTACTATGGTGTATAGCGACTTCAACGATGATCTACAATGGTTATTCTTTAGTTACTCACCTTATAATTTTATTCCAAAACATCTGCTAGATAACGATGTGTTCATGAAAAGATGGAATGACATTAATCAAAATGTTATTACTAAAGTTAACAACGGCAATGAGACATGTTACAGTAACTTCGAAAAATTAAACAGTCAGAACCAGAAGAACATTTCAACATATCATATTGTGGGTAACGATGAGTCAAAGACAAAAAATATTGGATATGGTAAAGAAATTACATATTATGCAAACAGTAATAACGTTATGAAAGAGATTTACTATAATGGTGATGAACGGAATGGGTTGTGGAGATATTGGTTTGACGATGATCAACACTCTCTCAAAATGGAGAAGAGTTATGATAATGGTGAGGTGAATGGTGTGTGGAAAGAGTGGTATGATACTCAAAGAGAAATCAATGGTCAACACGCCCTTATGTCTGAAAAACATCATGTTAATGGTAAACGAGATGGTGTTTGGAGAACATGGTACAATAATGACCAACAAACCGAAGGTATACTGAGAGAACCATGGCTGCGCAATACTCTCAGCTCTGAAGAACATTATAATAATAATAAAAAACACGGTGTGTGGAGACAGTGGTATGACAACCTTGAACATACTCTTAAGTCTGAAGAACACTATGATAATGGTGAACGACATGGTTCGTATAAAGAGTGGTACAACAATAATCAGCATTCCCTAACACGTGAAGGACAATTTGTTGAGAGTAAAAAAGATGGTTTATGGAGAGATTGGTATGACAATATTGACCATACCCTTTCTTCTGAGGGAAGATATGTTGATGACAAAAAAGATGGATTGTGGAGAGAATGGTGGATTAGTTATGATAAACGTGTTAAAGATCTTAAATCTGAGGGTCATTACATTATTGGTGAAAAAGATGGTTTATGGTCATATTGGTATAATGGTGGATATCACACTCTTAGGTCCGAAGAACATTATGACAATGGTAAGAAACATGGTGTATGGAAGGAATGGTATAATAATAACCATCACACACTTAAATATCGAGGACAATATGTTCAAGGCGAACGGGATGGTTTATGGGTCGGATGGTACGATAATGACGAACACTCCCTTATGTATGAAGGATACTATGCTAATGATAAGAAACATGGTTTATGGAGGGAGTGGTATAATGATTACCGACATACACTTAAATATGAAGGTCATTACATTAACAGTGAACATGATGGTTTATGGATAGCATGGTATAACGACTATCAACATACCATTCAGTATGAGGGACATTACATTAATGGTAAAAAGAGTGGCCATTGGATTGAACGTAAAAACAATGGTGATATTACTTTTGACGGTAACTATGTTAACGGTTCTAGACAACGATAAACTAACTAACTAACTAACTAACTAACTAACTAACTAACTAACTAACTAACTAACTAACTAACTAACTAACTAACTAACTAACTAACTAACTAACTAACTAACTAACTAACTAACTATAATGTTACACACCTCTTAAAGAGATCACAATTTTACTTTGACACATATTATATTATATAATATGGTTTACAACGAATCGGATTAATATATGTCTTATATGTCTTATGTGTTGGGTTAAGAAAAGGAAGAGGAGGAGAGGTAGGTAACATTATGTAATTATTATGTAGCAATTCTACTACAAATATAAATAAATAGTTGTTAACATAAACATCATAGTTAATACAAGAGAGAGTGTAGTTAAATAATTATGTATTTAGTTTTAACATTGTAATAATACAAATAGGTAATTACAAATAAGAAGATATGAATACACATGCAGTTAATAATAATAAATACATGTAATGTTGGTGAGTGAGTTGAATACTTATATACATATATGCTCACATCATTATACAACAATTGTACTATTATAATAAACATAATTTACTGTTATAATTACCTAGTAATTATACATGATATGTACTTGTGATCTTTACCAAAAATTTTATATATGTAAGATAAGTGTGTTTGTGAATATATTTATGTTGCATACTTGTTGATGAAGAGAGGAATGTAACGTATACAATATATATATACCAATGTTGTAAAATATAAAACTTGTGAGTAACAACAAAAACAAACGATGTTGACAGGTGCATATATTACTATTACTGTTAACATAAGTAATTTACTATGTGATCATTGTTTGTTTACTATTTGGTGTGTTACAGATTAGTGGAATTAGATTACACTATTATTTTTGTTTACAGTATATTACATTTTAACTGTTGTGATAATAACACTTGTCATACAAGTATAACTTATATTACAATTACACCGCCAATTTCGCAGTTGACCAAGTTAAACTTTCAGATGTACTATTGTTATGTGTAGTAACAATATCATGATTTGAGTTTACAACACTTACTTGTTGTATTACAGATTTGGAAACTGTCATATCGAGAGACCTTGTGGTTACAGATGTTGTAAAATTAGAAGTTGTAGTTTTATGTGTGGATGTAGGTGTGGATGTAGAAATAGAAGTAGGAGTAGAAGTAGATGTGGATGTAGAAATAGAAGTAGAAGTGGATGTAGAAATAGAAGTAGAAGTAGATGTAGAAATAGAAGTAGGAGTAGAAGTAGGAGTAGAAGTAGGAGTAGAAGTAGGAGTAGAAGTAGGAGTAGGAGGAGGGAGGTGAAAGGGGTGTAAAGTTGGGGGTGATGGGATTACAATAAACATATGATTCAACTGGATTATGTAACAGTTAAACTGTAGTTTTACAGTTGGGTGGTTTACAATTACTATCAACATGTTTTGTAGTGGTATGAATAATAAGTTATTTAATCTAGTAATTTTTGCGAACAAGCATGAACTATTAATATAAATAAAATGTTAAAAACATTGTAAATAATGCAACGTATAAAATTTTTGTTTTAGTCAACAACTACACATATAACTAAAATAATGTAATATGTTTAGAATAGCTAATTTGATGATAATTGTGTTTGGTTATATACATACACAATGAAACATTATAACATTAAAAGACATAATATTATGTCTGAGCATGTTTAACTACAAACGTTTATGTATTTTACCAACACTAAAATTGTTCTACGTGATGTTTATAATTTAATACGGTGTGTTAGTAACAGTAATAGCGTGATTGCAATGTATTTTAAATTGCAATCATGCCATTACTAATTTTTGTTGTCACAACAAAATTTGGTAGTTATAAACTTATGTAGTTTATAATAGAACACAACTTCGTACCAAATTGTATCTGGTACAATAACTAGTGATAATAACAATATTAAACATTTAGTAATTTGGTGTTATCACTAGTTATTGTACCAGATCACAATACTTGTAAACATGCACAGCTGTCATTCATAATATGTTTGTATCCAATTTGCTATGTTGTTGTGTACCAATACAACAACACATTAATGTTCTTTATATATATATATATATTACACGTAAAATAACATATGTCCATACAATATGGTTTACAACTACACCTACAACCCCCCATTATTTTGCTTAGTCGTTTTGTATCTCAGAGATATAAATTATTAACATTATGTAAAAGGTTATGTCAATACCTGGAACAATAACATTAACAATATGTTCAGATTGTATGGGTATTGTTAATGTTATTGTTAATTACGACAAGTACAACTTTACATCCACTAATTTGTTACACTTACAACAATTAGAAACATAATTAATGTATAAGTTTAATATGTTTAAATACATGATAGAGTAGAGGGAATATTACACATAATAGTTATAGTTAGTATAATTACTATACTAAAAATATGTTAAAAGTATAAATTTAGTAATTGTCTGTTGTTTTGATGGTTTATATTAAACCAACTTTGGTATACTACACATTAATTACTTGTTGTTTTGATAATATTACATGACAATATGTGTAGGTAAAGACAAACAATATTCATATAGGTTACATGCATTATTATTTGTTTCATACTAATGAGTGTAACCTACATGAATGTTGTGGATACTTGCCTAGCGCTTGTAACTACGTTTGACGAAGTCCAGCTTTGCTTTGGCATAGCCATGGCTCTCTCAGTATACCTTCGATTTGCCAGAGGCTAGCTTCGCTTTGTCGCTTGTCGCAGCCATTACTCTCATAGTTATTTCCGTAAGATAGCTGTTAGTATTTTCTCTATTGGACATATCTTCGGTTTACACGTATTGCCATGTAATGACACTCAATTCATCTGTTTATTTTCATGAGTTGTGATCTTATCCATGTATGTTTATACATTTAATACTTTGTTGTTTAATTTATGTATTATATTTTATAATACAAATGTATATTATATGGATAGAGTAGATAAAATTTCATTGAAAGTAAACAGTATAATCTCACAGTACAAGACAAGATATGTCTTACCTGCTTAACACAATTAATTCCTGTTACTTACAAGTAAAGAAGTAAAGAAGTAAAGGAATAAGAGATAATAATACAGTTGTTTGTGTGTACATGTAAACACTAAGGCAATTTAAACTATAATTTTACTTTACAATAAAGTAAACTATTTAATGTTAAACGTTAAATTTAATTACCCAGAATAACGAGTTATAATTTTGGTATAGAAGGAATTTGGGATAACGAGAAGAGAAGAAAGAAGAGAGAGAGTAATATAAGTTGGATAAACAGTGTATTACTTACGAGATTGACGAATGAGATCCAACAAACAAGACAATTCGTCCTCGACCCTAATCAGGTATTGACGTCGATTAGTCATCTCCTTCTTTTCGTCGAAGAGGTCAAAGTCATTATATGAATCCAAGAATTCCGTTAGTTGGTCTTTGACTTGAATTTCAAACACACAACATTCCTTCAGAATAGCAGTTTGCAGTTCACGACTGGCAACACTCCAATAGCTGTGAATTTTTACACAAGTTTCTTCGACTTCTTCACTCTCAGGTGATGTGTTGATCTTCTTCTGGATTTCATTGATGATCTCATGCTTGTTGATCCTGTCAACATCCAAACTAGCAATTAGACTTTTAAGAAAGTTGTTCTGATGATTACGAACAGCACACTTCATAGCATCTTCATGTGCCAATTGAGGATGAGAAGCTGTTCTGTCCAAGTGACTCATCATTCTGTTATTGAACTCATGCCATAATGTATCAAAGATAACAGTGAACTCAGTCAACGCTTGCTTGGACCCCCCAACTCAGCTAGGAAACTAACATTGTCACTCAACATAGATCTTAATATGTCCTGGTGTTCTTGTTTGTACCCCATTAGCATGTTACCTTCTCCTTATCTATTTTATTACCATTACACTACTTATTCATTCAAAATACTTTAATATTAAATTTTACTATCCAATTACAATAACAAATGTATACAAGGAATGTTATGATCTGAAAACATAACCGAGTAATCTGGATGTCATTGCATAGTAGTATATACGTGCAAATATCCGCGATGTTGTGTTGATATGAGACAAGTAATAATATATTATGGATCCTTGTTTAGCGCAGCCATTGCTCTCTCAGTATACCTTCGGTTTGCATGTATTGCCATGTAATGATACTCAAACCATACGTCTATGTCTACAAGTTATAATCTTATCCATGTATATTTATATGTGTCCGTTACTGTAGTAGATATTAATATTCAAATGGTTTGAATGTACCTTATTGTTTTGATACCTTGTTGTTTTAATATATGTATTATACTTTATAATACAAATGTATATTATATGGATAGAGTAGATAAAATTTCATTGAAAGTAAATCTTGTAATTTAAATAGTGCAAGATAAGACATGTTATGTATTCTATACATAATTAACTCTTGTTACTTACAAGTAAATTGCAAAATATTTATGTAATGGTATCAAAGTAAATATTATTACCATGATAATTAACATCACACACAATGTTATCGTCATTTAATGTGTTGTTTGAACAGATAACAAATACTGTACTGTGGTATACAGGTACTTACGGCAACATTAAATAAATCTAG
>Ga0302300_1000703_pt1 | contig 21876 bp, 12 predicted proteins | sample III_Palsa_E1_1_FD_198756 | JGI IMG/M metagenome (GOLD analysis project Ga0302300, IMG submission 198756) | Peat permafrost microbial communities from Stordalen Mire near Abisko, Sweden - III_Palsa_E1_1 | ecosystem: Environmental > Terrestrial > Soil > Palsa > Peat permafrost | place: Sweden... | reverse complement strand
TAACATGTTTTTGTATTAACATGTTTTTGTATTAACATGTTTTTGTATTAACATGTTTTTGTATTAACATGTTTTTGTATTAACATGTTTTTGTATTAACATGTTTTTGTATTAACGTTTTTATATTGATATGAATATAGTTTTACAACAGTAACCATGTTTTGTATCTTTATTGTTTAACTGTCATAACAGTAGATTGTTGTATGAACTTGTTCTGATTATCATACATGTATTTACAACATTATGTTGCAAATGTGTGAAATGTTTGTATATTGGATAACGTAGAGTTATAATATGTTATAAATTAGATAATGGGTAATGGTAATATTACAGTTTACATTCTAAACACATCTTTGTGTGAGTCATGTCACCTTGTGACCCAAAAGGTCACAGCGGTAACTCTCTTTGTGAGTACCTTCCACAAACTGTTTGTGATATATACATAATAAATTAAGAGATCAACCAAATTGATCTTGGTTGATAATGTTATAGTTTACATTTAAATGTAGTGTTATGTGAGTACCTGTCACGATTGCGCGTTAGCTGAAGGTGTACCACCTTGTGACCCTTTGGGTCACAACGGTAACTCTCTGTGTGAGTACCTTCCACGATTTGTTTGTGATAAATACATGATAAATTAAAAGATCGATTCGACCAATCTTGGTTAGTAATACTACAGTTTATATTCTAAACACATTTTTGTGTGAGTACCTGTCACGAATGTGCGTTAGCTGAAGGTGTACCACCTTGTGACCCAAAGGGTCACAGCGGTAACTTTCTTTGTGAATACCTGATACAAATTACTTGTGGTAGATGTATATGTAGTAGACTAAAAAATTAACTTAATTAACCTTAACTAACAATGATACAATTACATCTGATCACAATTTTGTGTGGAACATGTCACGAATGCGCGTTAGCTAAGGGTGTACCACCCCGTGACTTTTAGGTCACAGCAGTAATTTTGTATGTGAATACCTATTATATATTGTTTATACATATGTATCATGTATAGATACGAATATTGTAAACTGTTCACAGTAAGTACCTGTTTAATAAAAGTAATATGAATTGTGATAATAAACAAAATGAATTTATATTGTCATAATAAATATTGTGTCATGTAAAAATAGCAGTAATAACAATAAATGGAGCATTTATATGATGCTTGTCACAAACATGCTAGCCTATATTTGATTGGTGATGCGATGGCAAGCCCGGATTTTGACTTCGATGATAGTTTTGTTAAGGAACAACTTTATGTGTACTTTGAGAAGTGTATGCTTGAAGATGAGAAGGTTCTTTTCGATGTTGTTATTAGCGATGATAGAGTGGATATTAATTACACACAACAATTAACTGGTAATGGTTTATTACATATTGTATGTATATATCGGTGTGTCTGGGCTTTGGAGTTGCTACTTAAACAGACCAAGTTAGATGTTAACCTCAAAGCAACTAACACTAACATGACTGGTCTTATGTTCGCAGTACAGTTTGACGATTATGACATGACCAATTTGTTCATTAAAGATCCACGTGTTGATGTTGACATTGTCATGTCCCATAGTTGTGGGACTGCACTGGAACAAGCCATTCATAACCAACATTGGGATCTAATTGAACTATTACTTCTTAGACAGCCAAATGTTAAACTGGCTCATAAACAACAATGTCCATTACTAGCCAAGTACTGGAATGATCCCATTACCACTATTAACGACATTAGAGTTAAACACCAATTACCTCAACAATCACCTCAACAATCAACAGCAGCAACAACAACAAAAATAACAGATGCTCCAACAGAAATAGACAAACAAGTAATTACATCAACACCAATTGTAAATGTTGGTGACATGTCTGTCATAAAAGATGCATCATATGTTGTGTATGATGAGATCCATAATCCAAATTATAATAAGGTATCTTGTAATTCGAAGTGGGCAACATTCTACACTTATGATGGAGAGTTTATCATTAGGGTCAAACATAACTTGTGTGATATGACACAGAGGTTAGATTCACTTGCTCCCAAACCTCATGTGTTAAAAGTACAAAAATTGCACATTAGTACATCACAACAAGATAACACTTACATCTTGTTCATTGATGACAACCATAATATAATCGGTAGCGAAATTTACTACCAACTCACTAATGTTGCTACTATTAGTGATAATGATAATAATAGTGATAGTGCTGATGGTCCGGGTCCAGAATGTTTAGAGTTGTACAAAAGTAAGTACGACTTGACAGATGTAGTGCTGAGTGCATGGAACGTTGAGGGCAAACCAGTTGAAAGGCGGTTATGTGAATAAAATACTATTGTTACTTCATAGTGAAGTAATAACCATTATTTGGAATAGGTTACAATCTTATAACTTAGTTTGATTCCATGTCATGTAACATATACGGTAAAATATTTTACTTCACTGTGAAGTAAAGGTACAAACTATGGTATTGAACAACTACAATATTGTTATCTTGTCACAAGTTAATGTAAACAGGTAAATATCATGTAGTTATCCCGATACTATCAATAATAAAAATAAGATGTAATAAATGTAAAAATGTTTTAATATTGTTACATTGCTATATAACATTATAATAATAATTGTTAAAGTGTGTAAATTTGTTTAAGTTAGATAATCGCAGTTAGAATTAGTAGTATCCAATAACATTCGATGTTAAAACTACATGAGAATACAATTGTTATGTTGTTGTTAATACTCTGTGACATTAAACCACTGTATTGTAATCTTATACCTTATAACATAACAATTTACATATCATGGTAATACAAATTAGTAGTATATTGTATACTATTATAATGAATAGCAACTATCTTTTATCTTACACCATCTACCAGATATAAATATGTATCTTATATATGTAAAACTGTAACGAGATAAATATTACATTAACTTACCTCTATTAGTGTAATCATGTTGTTGTAATGTGTGATTTTCTAGTTAATGTTTTTGTGAAAACGCATAACAACAAAAAAATAGTTAATACTGTAATGATACTGGTATAGCAACATGACATTGGTGGATGATTGCCTACACAAATTTTATGCAATTGTCATATTATAAACCAAAAATAGTTTGTGCTAGGTGTATAACTACAGGTGTAATTACATAAAATATGTGTAAACAACCAACCACAAACATTATGTAGTTATATTAGTATGATATGGGTAGTTATAAATGTAGTAGTAAATAGAATTAGATGTCAAACATTTACAAGTACCTGTAACAATGGAGTGTTACTATTAAAGTGATAATTTTACATCTAACCACATATTACGTTCATAACAAGATTTTTCGAAACACACAATATTACACATTACCAATGTTAATATAAACACAATACATAATTGTTATGTATTGAATGATTTGACAAATGTTGTTATACATTTAAACGGTATTATTGTAGTGATGGTTACTTGTGTTTACCAATGTAACTATACAATGTTTATTGTTACTTAACCTGTATGAACACATATTAGTAGTTAAAATAATTTGGTGTAAAAATATACCTGAATGACAAGATATATGTAGTACAATACTCATACAACATATCTGTTAGTAAGACATATATAATTTATTGTTCATTGTGGTAGCAATTTACATTCACCAATAGTATTACAAATACAAAACATTTTGGTTTAATGTAACTAACAAATAGATACAAATTTGTAGTACCATGTCATCTACTATGAAACAACAAACTTATGTCTGGTGTGACATGTAATTATGCCTGAACACACATACACCAATAGTCATGATACATGTTGTATTAAATACTCTCAGTAACTATATGTTTAATATTATTTGTATGTGGTAACTTGTTATACTTTACATTTTGGAAACGTAAACATTTTAATTGTTGGTTGTTGTGTTCCTAACGACCGTAAGTTAATTAATTTTAGTGCTAATAGCTTTCGAATATTTAATATTCCAACTATACACATTAAAGTAAAGAATTTATATTCTATCGAGTTATAACTCTTATTTTCGTCTACTTATACTGTGTATAAATATGTACATGATGTTTAGTGTTATGGTTAATAAATGATGTTAAACACAATATTAATGTAGAAACAGAAAATGTCTATTGAAGTTGTAACCACAACACAGTTAAGGAAGTTGTTCCTTGAACATGTTGACAATCATGATTTCTTCACACACTTGGATGTGGATGAGACGAGGAAGTTAAATGGGGATGAGATTAACTTTCTTATCCAATATACAATGTTTGTTAAACAGGATGATGACTGGTTTTTATTGTTCATACAACCAAATAATGTTACTCATCATGATGAGGGTATACATAACATAATTAATATTGTACCAGTAAGTGATGATGATGGTGGTGGTAACACATGTGTTGTAATTCAAGCAGTCAAGAACTCCTCCTGGTACACAGAGTTAGATTGTAATTTATGTTACCGTAGTAATTCAACAAGTAACAGAGTTTATACCATTGACTTGTTCCCCGATGTTAAAAGTAAACACTACCAAGGTGAGATTTGGACACGCGGTAGCTTCAATGGTTGGAATGTGTTCAGTAGTTAAACATATTAATACATCACTAACATATTCTACTAACATATTTTACTAACATATTCTACTACTCTGAGTAGTAAATTGAACAATAATAACATGGTTATATCAAAACACACCTGTTTAACTTTATTTTGCATTGACAATGGACAATAGTAATCTATCTTACGTTAAGGTGAAAGTGGATGAACAGGTTTTTGAAATGACTGCTCAAGATGTAAGTGGTAGTAACACACTACAAGATTTATTACAGTATAACAATAAACAACTTAATGAACCAATAGTTATTGGTATGTCAATGAATAAATGGCAAGATTACTTACGCTTTTTACAATTTGGTGATCCAACAGTGCATGCTTTACAAGTAATTAACTACTTGGATAATGTACAGCAAGCCAAAATTTGGTGTGATAATAAGTATGCATTAGATAGTAATAATTGTAGTAATAATGGTAGTGTTGTCAATCGACATGAAGGTCAACAACATAATATTGTGTTAGACAACATGTTTAATATTATATTAACACATACAGCGTATGAGCCAGAAGAGATAGTAGTTTTTTGGTACACAACTAACATTAAACACATGTACAGGTACATAAGTAAGATGCAGACACTACCACGATCATGCATTGAACATATACTTGGAAAGTTATATAACCAACAAATACTAAACATTTACAGGGAGGCAATTGTTAATAAAAGATTTGACGATTTGTCACGTGATAACAGTAACGGTCATGACATGATCCAAACATTAATTGCCAATAAGTTTATAATTAGACTCTCATCATCACAAGGTCTCTGCTATCACGGACATCAACTATTAAGAAGTGATAATGATAATAACGCACTTGACATTGGTGTAAGTTGTATGTCACCAAGAGTGGCGCAATATTACTCGACTGGTGGTAATGTTTGGCAGTATGGTGATAATAACTCAATGTTGTATTATCGTAATGGTAACGGTATAATACAAGTAAGAAAATCTAATTGTGAAGGTAAAATATTAAATTTTTATTGTAGTGATAAAAATAGTAATGATCATGATGATATCTCACAATACCTTAAAATGGTTCCTAAACATGTAACAGTAGATAAAGACAATGGATATCATCCAACTCTAATAGGAATTAAAACTGGAATTAAAATAGGTGACTATACATTAAACATTTACAATCCACCATCTACCCATGATCGTGATTACTACTTATTGTTACCTTACGAATACAATCCTATCGATAAGATTATCCATGTGTTCTCACTGTGATGGATACAAAAATCTATACCAACCAAGTTGGTACATAACAAGCTTGTTAATTATCTATATACCTGTAACATACAATTATCTTTACGTCTTAAATTTTACACATATTATGACATGTACTATTAGTGTTATATATTTAGGTATATGTTTATACAACATTTTGTTATATAGATAGATAAATGTAACATATACTTTATTATACAAGTAATTGACGAATGTTATGTTATACTAGTATAACATATTATAATTGTACTTTATTGTTACAATGAACAAACGTAAGATAGATATTGTTATATATTATAACAATATTAATACAACTATTGTAGAACAAGAATATAAATATAAACAATACAAAGACATAAAGGTATATAAGACAATAGTTATCATATAAAACAAAAGTGTGTGTGTTATGAATATATTAATGTGGTTGTTTACATGAGTAAATAATGGTAACTTACGATGTATACCAAAAGTCCTTGATGTTGTAAATTACAACATTTTAAACATAATCGTACAATCAATATAATTACATATTAATAATATAAACAAGTGTTAACATCATGTTATATAATGTAGTGTTTACTATTGTTTAACATGTTGTTAACACTTGTTTATACCAAAACTTTGATACAAATATGATGGGTTGTATTGGTATACATTACATAATGTTGTGGATTCTTGCTTACACAAATTTTATGTAATTATACATTAATAACTGTATTGATGATTATTTACTCAAATGATTACACACGTAATTACTTGTTTTTGTGGCATGATCGCATAAAATCTGTGATAAGCGACAAACCGAAGGTCAGCTGCGCTATACTGAGAGAGCAATGGCTATGCCAAAGCGAAGCTATACTCTAAAGAGAAATGCCTCTGGCAAACACAGTGACAAGCGAAGGTAATCAACCACAAATATCATGTGATTTATACACAATAACTATGTAGATAATTGTTACCTACATTACACATTATTATACTTACGATTATTTGTTTAACTGTGTCACTCTTTGGTTTATTTCGAGGTTAAATATTTCATGTACCAAAGATAATTACATGAAGTTCGTGCATCCAATTATCTACAAATATTATGTGGTCTTGTTTGTGTAATTATTTATATTATACTACATATAGTCACATAATGTCAGTGGATGATTAAGTACACAAATTTCATGTAATTACACTGGTATTTACACATATTAATACACATTTTATTCATCATCTAAAATTCACAAGTACCAACTTTTATGTTGTATAAGCAATATAGTGTTATACTTATTATTACAGTTGTTATAATCATGAAAACAAAGAGGTGTAACAATAAATATGTTATTAATTATAATATATATTAGACAGTGTTGGGTTATACAAAATAGTTTTGTATACAATTGTGACAGATGAGGGGGGTTTGGGAGGAGGAGAAGAGAGAAGGAAAAGAAGGGAAAGAACAGGATAGTGTTACTGTTTAATTCCATATTTCCATACCTCGTTAACATCGTTCTCAAAATTTATAATTACGGGTTCATCACCAAGTAGTATAGATAGGATAGATATGTAATGGTCTAATGGTTTACGTTTCGTACTAGATGCGTAGTTACAATATTTGTTCATGAGACTGGTATTAGGTAACATAAATTTTATATACTCATCATCATCATCAGTAATCATACTGTCATCTTCAGGATAGAAGATATAGCGATTCATGTTATCGTTAACAAAATCAATATCTGTCTCAAAATAGGCATCTTCTTGTGGTTTCGTAATGATTGATGAGAAGTCAAAGTCAATAACAACATATTTGTTAGTTTTGATGTTGTAGATAACATTTTGAAAGTTCATGTCTCCATGTCGAATATTATATCTATCAAATGTTTTTAGTGCTGATATGACATCATGTATTAAAGGTTGTAATTGGTCAGGTTCAAGATGGTTATTCATGGTTGACCCATTTACATATTCCATGATTACATAAGCAATATCAAGATGTTTATCACCATCACCAATTAAGGTGTTAATTTGGTCATAATTGTTATCTGTAGTATATATGGTACCTATCTCGTAGATCCTAACAATATTAGGGTGATGTACACCACGTAGAATGTTTAGTACTTTCTTAGTAGACACTATTTGATCGATAGCATATTGATGTATCAAAGTAAATTTAATAACAAGAACTGTATCATACTCATCTCTAATTAAGTATGTTTTACCTTGTGCTCCTTCAGACAGAAAATTAACAACAGTATAGTTATGGTCTAAGTTTAAGGCCAAGTTTAAAGACATGAAATATGTTTATTGGTAGAATTTGTTGTGAAATACTTTATCAACTATTTTATTTTCAATTATTAACTAATATTAATACAAATGCGAATACAAACATAAATATATTTTAATTTAGTATACAATTGTTCTATACTAATATATCATGTGTTAAAAGATCCATATAGTCCTTATTTTTCAAGGTAAAATATATTTTTGGTTTGACATAAACAAGAAAATATGTCAAACCAAAAGTATATTGTGTTTGTATGTTCATACATACGAAAATGTTATAAAACTAGGTGTTACTATTTGTTATAATTTTTCTGCTATACAAACATGTGTTATTGTAACATATAAACTTGTCTTTTTACATATAAATATATATACATCTGTTAACTATATTAACAGAAGATAAAATGTGTGAACAATGTAATTGTAGTACTCAAATAAAATAACATTACTGTCATACAACATTAAATGTAAGAGATGAATGGGGAATGGGGGGGGGAGAGGGAGAGAGAGAGGAAGAAGGATAAGGAAACGATTCACACTCTATTATTATGTTAAGAAATTATATACTCATGATATTAATAATGTAAATAGTATTTTACTGTATAATACATATTATATGTTTTATCATTCAAGTAGTAATACATTCATTCTAGTTTATTAAGATATATTTTATTGTGATGAATGTTACTTCCTTCATTCTCATTAACTTTTTTCGTGTTTATCTTCACGTATAATAGTATAATAACATAAGTGAAATGGATTATTTGTGTAAGGTAACTCTATCCACGAAAATTTCGTAATTATACGTTATAATAATAACCAGTTATTTTAATATTTTACACTTGTATAATTACATGATATACGTGGATAGTCGTTTACACGAATTTTATGTATTTGTCAACAATAATACTTATCTATATATACCAGACATCTTTCTTTTCATCTCTTATCTTCTCTCCATTATCCTCTGTCTTTCTCTCTCTCTTTTCTTTTTTTTTCTATACGTTTGTGTATATCTATTTTAGTATAGTTACATAATATCCGTGTAGGCAACTAACCACGACAATCATGTGATTATTAATGATAACCATTTACATATATTATATTAATACTAATTATCCTTCTCTCTTTTCTATTCTCATATACCTCAGTATAATTACATAAAATCTGTGTAAACAATCAACCACAATGATTATGTAATTATATGTATATAATATATTGATATAACTTGTGATTGTTACTAATAATTACATAATCATTGTAATTGATTGTTTACACAGATTTTATGTAATTATTAATATATGTGTATATATATATATATATATATATATATATATATATATAAGTCCTCATAAAAAAATACAGAATTTACATAATGCATACAATATATGTTAATTATGCTTAAAACTATAAAATATAAAATATAACATATTATAGACACACAAAATTACAATAGTATTTTATCCATTGTTGGAACTAAAAATATTAACATGTGTTTATTAAACACTAAAATTAAACGAATTATGTGTAATATACAATATATATTACTACTTATAACCTATTTTGTTTTTACTACTTTTTGTATCTGACAGATACAAAAATACTTATTCATCATACTAAAACTACAAGTAGGTAATTTACCAGATGTTACAATTTACATAATATGTAATTAGTACCATAAAATTTGTATCTATGTCCATACATACAAACTTGTAGTTAACATATAAATATGTAAGTTACAATATAATTACATTATTACCTGTTGTAGTATATAATTACGTACCTTATCCTCCTCATCACATAATATACAATATAAGTTTTGTAGTATTTAAAATACTATATTTGCATCTCTTATATACCAGATATTTATTTTGTGTTACACCTTGTAACAGAACAATTTAAAATAATAAACATAGCAATTTATAATATATTATAATATACATTTGTAATATTATTTTTACATTAAATTAGAATATCTTATTCCATGCTGTAATAGATGGTTATTAATTTAAGTAGATACGTAATGAATATATATATATATATATTAATAGTGTTATATAATTTTATTATTTTATATATTATACAACAAAAATTACAACTGTACTATATGTTATAGTATATATTTCAAATACCAAAACATAGTTAACAAGTATAAAATTTAAAAAAGAGTAATGTGTACACAAAATACCAGTGTTTGTTTACCACGATAACTTAAATTAACTTGTTATTTTACTATAATAACTATTGTTAGTTTAGACATATATAAAGATTAAGCATAATACAATATATGTATTTGTATGAGTATGAGTGTGAGTGTAAGTATGTACACATTTTATTTTTTTTGAATGTTATTAATCTGTCATAATATATCTTTTTAATTTATAATCTTATAATATATAAAAAATTTATGGTGGTAAAATTTTTAATATTCAGATGAACAATATTTAAACAGTATATAGAGCGGATACTAAAATACTAAGTATAGTATCCGCATAGTATAAAAATCTATTTACTGTGTGTTGTATTGTAATACCTCAAAAATATTACAATACTTAATATTGGATATGATATATATTACAATATTGTTATTTTTATAAAAATAACAATATTGCATTACATCATGTAATAGATATCCTATTCTTACTATGCGGATACTATACTTAGTATTTTTAGTATCCGCTCTATATACTATTTAAATATTCTTCATCTGAATATTAAAAATTTTACCACCCTAAACTTTTTTATATATTTTAATATGTTATAGGTATATAATTATTAATATACATTTGTTGAAAGATATAAATAAACTAATACTTGATTCCATGATACTATCATGATAATACTATGATACTACTATAATTACTAAAATTGTAAAATACAAATTTAATGTGTTTGTATAATAAGATATATTGTAATGTTATATATTGTAATGTAATATGGTTATTATTATTATTGTTTATATGAACTTTTATGCACTGATAACCGTTGATGTGTTAAAATTGAAATATACATATTTACCCTACACAATTGAGTAATTCAATTTTACTAACTAATGAGTATGTGAACATTACTATTAATATAATACAGTCATTGTTACTATTTTAATATTTAACATGGTGTTAAATATATACATATTTTTCTTCTCTATAGTGTACAGTTAACATAAATTCCAATAATTTAATACATATGTTATAATTTTTAGGTCTTTAAGTAATTTATTTTTGTGTGGTTATATAAATGTATGTATGTGGCACATACACACAATATAGTTTATTATCTGTCATTATCCGATCAACAAACATTTTTGTCAAAAATCTTAAACGATTCAAATATTATAAAATTGTCTTTCCTGACAATTTCTATGTTTACAAATTTACAACAATTTTATAATATTTGAATCGTTTAAGATTTTTGACAAAATATGTTTTGTTTAAGATATGTTGGTGAACAAAGGTTTTTGTATATGTGGATATACATACATATGTAATAATCTATCTTGATGATGTTAATGTAGTTGTAATAGTGCTTAATATAATATTAAATTAACATATGTATGTAACTGGAACAAAAGAAGAATAAGAGAAGAGAGATAGATGAGAAATGGAGTGAAAAGATAGAGATAGAGACTAATAATTTTATTATTATATACAAAATGTTTAATGATTTATTATTATGGTATAATACATATAATTACCACATAATGTTTGTGGTAAGTTGCTTACACAAATATTATGTAATTGTAAAAATATATATACGATAGTTATACCATCCATATACAATTTTGTGAATAGTATAAATGTACGAGTTGTTTTTAACTTACCAATTATCTGTCTAATTTTTCTCTTCTCCTTCTAATATGGAATTTCATTCTAGTTGGGTGATAAAACAATAAACAACATACATATATGTTTACATCCTTTTGAATAATAATGTTTATTAATGTAAATATAAGTATGATATTATGTAATATGTATAATTAACTATCCACAATATTCATATGATATTTTAGTGTTCAGTACGTAATGAATGTGGATAGTTGTTTACACATATCACACGCAATTGTAATCGTATAAACAGAAGATAAACCGTGTCATAGACACACAATATGTACTAAATAAACAATTATTGGATAATTATGTATAAAGTATTTAACACCGTTTTATATCTAATAATACTTATATTATGTTTAAAACTAGATGAAAGTATGTTTTGTTATTACATTAACGTTGATCCAACAATCCCACCCACCCTCCCACCACTATACAATTCAAATAAGTTAGAATGTAAATTCTATCACTACATGGTATTAAAAATATCAAACATTGGGAAGAGAGTTACATGAGAAGGAAAAAGAGAGAGAGATGATCACCAATATAATAAGTATCTATCACCATGATAGATAATAAATTGTTTTACTTAGTAATTTATGTTTTGATTATTTGTTATACCTTGTGTTTAAATTATATAGTTGTGTGTATATATATATATATATATATCACCTCAATATATTTTAGTATAATAATAAACTACATATATAACATATACATAAATAAATACTTATAAATATATTTTATTGTAATAATGTATGTATATACAAATATATATTAACACAATATATTATTTAAATATATAACAGTTATATATTTGTTTAATAAGACTACTGTTAGTAAGAATACTGTTAACACACCTTTTTTACTATTATAAATACTATCACCAGATGTCATGTATGTTACTAATAATCTTATTAAATGAGATTAAATACTGTGTATATGTATATATTACAATAACTTATTATGTATAGTTACTATACATAAATATATTTTTACTTGTATGAATATTATATTGTTAAGATATTAACTATTGGTAATATAAGGTTAACATAATAAATGTAATTATATTTGGTTACAAGTTTGTAATAAGTATTTATTTACTACGGTGTTCACTAACCCAATCAAATAAATATTCATACTTACTTCTTATCATAATGTTAACTAATTGTGGTTCATGATTAATATCTACAACGTTACTATCATAACGTAATTCATCACCAACGGTGACCCATCTAACTTTATCTTTTGTACTGTGACTCCAATTATAAAATTTACCATTCTTAATATATGTTACAACTATTTCATGTGAACTCTTTGACAATATAAGACTTGATGTTTTACAATCATTATGGGTAAATTTACATACACTTGAACACATATTATCGTCACCTTGACATAAATAAACATAACTGTTATTAGCAAATTCAGTCGCTAGAGCAATAATATACCAAGTATTGCTTGACTTGAAATATTGAGGGTAAAACTTAAACAATAAACTATTTAATACATCGTTAACCAATTCATCTTTAATTTGTTGTTGTTGATTAACACTATTATTAACATCATCAGCCGTAATACGTTGAACTAAGGTCAAAACATCACTGTTAGTAATTTTTGTATAGAAGAAATGTTTCTTGTTGGCAAAAACATCCTTTATAGCTAAACTGATTGAGTGACGGTTATAAACCCATAATTTCTTGTTATATTTATATATTTTAGTACCATAATCATCACAAAGATAAATTTTATTCCTGTCAAAAACAATATACATTGTTTATTTACTTTTAGTATAAAAATAAATGTTTCATAACATATACATTATTTCAACAATGTGTTAAAATAATAATAACCGTATAATGTATAATGTATTTGATGTAAAGTTAAAGTTGTTTAGAACAGAGTATATCTCATAGTTATTTTTTTTAGGATAGCTGTCACTTTAGATTAGAGAAGGACCAATTTTCGGTTTACTTTGAACAACTAATTATAGTTACTTTATTTAACTATTCTTGTAATTTTTATGTTGTACTTTTACTGTTTTAAGTAGATAGAACACTATAAAGTATATAACTAAATAGTTATATGTATTTATTCCCATAATATATTATAACAACAAAGTTGTTACATTTGTTAATATATAAAACACCAATTTATTTTTTAATATGGTAATAGTAATAAGTTTACATATGTAAATAAAATTGTAATGATAAGACATTCTTATCATAAAAGTAATTGTGATTGTAATTGTGATTGTAATTGTAATTAGTAAGTAACTAGTTATTTTTAACTATAATAACATTTTTAGGATACACTAAGTATAGATTAAAATGGAAGGAAGAGGGATGGAAGAATGGAAAGAGGAAGGGAGAATGAGGAAGGTATGTTTAAATTAACACCATAATAATACGATACTACAGTTATTATCAAAATATATAACAATTATGTACTTTATTTGACTGCATTTTGCAATATAAATATTAAATTACTTATATTATTATTATTTAATAGTAATTACTTATTCGGTCACATAATATTCGTGATTATTGGTGTTACGCACATATTATATTATTACTCATAATTTATCATTATCTGTCTTCAGTCCATAAATTTATAATTACATAATATTTGTGTGAGCAACCAAACACAAATATTATGTAATTATATGAGTATTATTACTCATGTATACATATATCTATATAAATAGCTATAACTAATGTTTTATTGTTCAACATTATGTTGAACATATACATATTTTTCTTCTTTCTAGTGTATTAATTAATACACTTTTAAATAATTTATAACCTAAATTATAACCATCATCGCCCTCTCTCACCTTCCCTCCCTCTTTCCCATGTCTAAGTAATTTACTTTTTACAATTTTGTATGTGTATATGTGTATATTACAATATATAGAATATAATCTATTATCGAAAATAATGTTTGTTGTTATGTTATAAATACAAAATACATTAATCATAACAATAAAAATAGAGATAGAAATAGAAATAGAAATAACCATCTTCGTTATATATTAATCTCTTTAATATATTTATACGTCATTTGTCTCTATACATTTTATAATCTTATTTTCAAACTTTCATGTTATTAATTTCTTCTACACCAGTCATAGTATGATACTTTGACTCTCTTTTCTCTCTCTTTTTTCTCTTTTACCCTTCATCTTCCTCCTTTTGTGTATCTGGATATTTGTATAACGAACATAATTTACACAATTATTATTCTCGATACATAAATTTTATGAGTGGAACATGGTTGATGTACTATTTTTTTTAAAATAACCAAAACATATTATTGCAACATATCAAACATTAGGATAGTGGTAATAAACTTTAATGGTTCGGTAAATTAAAATAAAAGACATGTATTTGTTATAATATTGTATACTGTACACACTATAATACTGTACAAAATCCAGGTAAAAATTGTTTGGTTTACAAACTTTTGTGTAAAAATATATCATGTCAAAAAATCCAGTAAAAAACAAATATTAATCAACTTAACTGTGTATTATATGTTACCGTAACATATACCTTTGTACATCTAATAATATCACGTCAGTATCCATACTATTACATAGTAATAATTAACATATAACTTAATTATAAGTATGTAATATTATTATTATTATACAAATATAAATATAAATACAAATTATGTTGGTAAGTTGTTTAACTAACAGTATGCTACATATATAACTAATGACAAAAGTAACTCTAATTTTATTAAAGTAATACAATATTACTTTGACTATGTATATGTGGTTTATTTTTATTGTTCTTTTTTAACAAGTATGTCATTGTAAATAACACATTCGATCATGTGGATTCATAATACGTTAATTGGCAGAAGGAGAAGGAGGAGAATGAGAATGAGAAGGGTGGTGTGTATGATTAAGACAGGAGGGTAAAACAACTCCATTCTGTCTAATTCTATCAGCCTGTTGATCAAATACAACATAGGGAGGTATTAATACATCTTGTTCATGTTTATTACTATTATAATTATGTGTGAAACACCATATTCCACTATGTGTAATACTTGGATACAAGTCTATCTTACCTTCAATAGGATAAGAAATGGTTTTATATACAGGTGTCATGACAATTTTACCATCATTGTCATCAACAGTGGCATTATTAATTAACTCGCTACTCTCTACATATTTAACGATATATGACACCGTTATAGTTGGAGTATCTCGATGATTATGAATACCATACACGTAAACTTCTTTGTACTCATATTGTTGTTGATTATGAATAGAATTGTATTTCTGTTCATCACTTGCTATTACCATAACACCTTTCTGACGATGAGATGGGAAGCAATCAAACATAATTATATACTTTGAATTATTGCTAATATATAATTATATATCAGTTGTGACTGGTTATGTTAACTCAACAACAGTTATCATAATAATACATAGTTGAATATAAAAATTAGTAATGTATTCAACTATATATTATATATGTGTTTACTTTTTAATGGAACAAGTCATTAATAGACCAAAAAATATGGCACATTTAAGAAATGTACTTGATAAGATACACGTGTTTGTATTGGGAAATGTAAAATTTATAGTTTTAACAAGTTTTAGTATAAATACATATGTACATTTTTTGCATGACTGAACTACTTTGTTTTTATTGTATTTATGACAATACGTGTTTACTTAACACATAATGTCTTTGTTTGTATTAATTTAATTAATACATTCTTATTATTGTGTTAATTAGAGAATATATGTATGTGTTTAGTACACACATACACACATCTACGTATTAATAGTACAAGGAATAGAGGAAGAGAGAGATAAGGGAAAAGAGAAGGGAGAATTCAATACATTTTTACTAAAAATACATTGGATATCTTTCTCCTTTCTTATTTCAACCCTCATTAGTAAAACACAATGATGATCTTAAATTTACATAGTTAAATGGGATTAGAAGGGAGATACCTTAGAGATAATCTATTTAAGATAGATTATATGTATACAAGATTATAGATAATCTCTATAAAATAACATCTTTTAGATAAGTTAGATATTACAAGATTAAAAATTATAAGGTTAGGGATTAATCTGTTTAAAATAGGTTATTTTAAATAAGTTAGAGATTAAAATCTGTTGAATAGGTCAAAAATATCTTAGAAAGGATAATATCTTACAGGTTAAAGTGACTATAAGGAATATAATTGTATCTATTTATATGTAACTTAAATTAAATTTAAGTTTAAAAGTTTAACTTTATGTAGCTAATATAACATTACTTGCCTATACTTTAAAATTGTTAGGATACAAAAAAATTTTGGAGATTAACGTTTACAGGTTATAATGAATATACTCATTATCTACTTAGGTGTATCTTAAATAGAAGTAGGTATAGCCATTATACTTACTTTAACCTCACATATTTAATTTTTTTAGATAGGTTAAGGATGTAAAGGTTAGAGTTGTCCTACCTAAAAGATGTTAGCTTTAACCTTTATATCCTAAACCTATCTAAAAAATTAACTTTAATCTTGTATCTCCAAATCTGTCTAAGTATTTTTGTTTTAACCTTTAAATCCTTAACCTCTATCTTGAAGAGAGGTAACCTCTCTAAGGTAGGTTAGAGAGGTTACCTCTTGGAGGTAATCTCTCTTAGCTAGGTTAAACAAAGATATTTCAAAGAGGTTAAAAATACAAAGTTAATGTTAATATCTCTAAGATAGGTTAAAAATACAAGGTTAATGTTAATCTCTCTAAGGTATCTTTGTTTTAATTCTATATCTTTAACCTCCTTGAATTAAGTTAATTTTAACTTTGTATCTCTAACCTATCTAAAAGAAGTTAGAGATACAAAGTTAAAATTAATGTCTCTAAGTTAACCTATTTTTAAATAGGTTAGGGATACAAAGGTAGAGATAATATCTCTCAAAAGTATTAGAGACAACTTCTCTCAGATAGGTTAGAGATATAAGGTTAAATAATACACAAGGAGTATACTTGTATCTACTAAGGTGTATAACTTAAATTAAATTTAAGTTTAAAAGTTTAACTGTATATAGCTAAGATAGTATTAATTATATATACCTTACAATGTTAATCTTAAAAATTTTTTAGATCCCAAGACGTCTAAAGTATAGACAAGTAATAACACTCTGATAGTACACAGATACATCTTTAAACTTAAATTAAATTTAAGTTATACTCTTGTATATACAAGTATACTCCTTATATATTATTTAACCTGTAATACCAAAATTTGGAAATTTTTATCTTCCAAGAATTTTAAAGTATGGCCAAGTAATACTATATTAACAATATATAACTAAATCTTTAATCTTTAAACTTAAACTAAATTTAAGTTACACCTATGTAAATATACTCTTTATAGTAACATATGACTGTTAATATATAATTCCTTATTGGTAGTTTCTTCTATGTTATACTATCCTTACCATTCCCTCCCTCCCTCTCTCCATCCCTTCTCTCTCTTTCTCATGGTTGAAATAACGCCGTATTGGCAACATACATTTGTTTGTCATAACAATAAAAGTTGTCACCAATATTAAAAATTATGACCAAAATTGTCATCATTGCGAAATTTCTTAAACGTTTTCAAACATTAAAATACATTTGAAACCAGATGTTATAAATTACAAAAGTACAACATTTTTAATACCAATCGTAAAATTTAAGAATTTTGACATAAACAATTGTTTACGTCAAAAGTATGTAATGTTATAATGAACTTGTATACATATATGTATACTCACTAGTATTACGACACTTATCTAACAGTAACTGGTAATATGTCAAACTAATTTAACCACTACTACTAATACTACTACTGTTAATACAACTACCGTTATCGTTAATATTATTAACAGTGAAAACCAAACACATAATTAGATGTTTAACAATTAAACATATGATTAGCCATTTGTATGAACGTTAGCAAATGATATTACATCTTACATTAGATCAAAACACCATATGTATTAATTATTGACACTATTAATAATAAAATAGTGCAATACCATCCAATGGTATTTTGTATCGTATAATTAAAAGTGATACAATGGTTAATTATTATAATATGCTTTAAACAAAGACCATATACTGTACTGTAGTACAAATGTCAGTGCAAATGTCAAAGCAGATGTCAATGGTAAATTTCTGTGATGTTGATTACGTGAACCCAGTTTATGAAGTGAGTGATGAGTACTTGAATACAGATAAACATCATGTGTATATATCAAACTTAATTACACGGTTGACTTCGGATGTAAACAGAAACAAGGTTTTAGTGTCATTGATTCATGATCATGTAACATTGGGACTAAATGTGTTATGTATTTCCAGTCGTGTTTCTCACATTAAACAACTACAAGCAGATTGTCAATTACTGACAGATACAGTGTTATTGTGTAACTCACTGTCATCAACATCTTTATCATCATTATCATCACCATCATTAACACCTCAATCAAAATACAACAAAAAGGTAAGTATTAGTAAACATTTAAACTTAATGGATAGCCAATATCACAATACTAAAAACGGTAATAATAACATTAACAGTAACAATGTTATGTTTACCTCTTACAACACAGTTAAACAACAAAGAGATAGTTTTAACATTAGTAGTATATTTGATGTTGTTATATTATGTACACCAGATGATATTAGCTCTAATATTGCAGATATTATCACTGATAGACAAACGGTTAACAGTAGGAAGGTTAAAATAATAAGTATTCATGACTCACATCCTCATTTGGTTGATTACCACAAATATAAGGAATTCCAGTATACTATTAATAGTAAATTTAAACAGCAAATGATTGAAGATAAGCAATACAATATTAAACGATCCAAAAATTTATCAATACAAAGTTTAATACGCACTATCACTGGACATAATAATAATAAAAAGAATAACGCTAATAACAATTGTCTACACAAGAAGAAATTTTATACTAGCTCACCATCTGTGTTACAGACAGTGGCAGGGTCAACCCCAACGCCTGACGATACCATCATCTCCAACACAGGAATAGTTAGATCATCATCACTACCACTACATTTGATACAATAAAACATTAAGTTACATAATATTTAACATATCACACATCTTTATCTCACATCTTTACCTCACTAAAACCAGTATTGGTATGTCCAACATACCAAATAAATATATAAACTAATCGTTATAAGTAACAGTAATATAAAATGTAGAACATGGATACTTCTATTATCGTTTATCTCTTCTAATTACAACACAATGTTGTAATAATGTGTTATTTCATACCACTACCACAAAATAATAACATTACATATATTAACTGCACCAATATATGTAATTTTATTATTTACCACTAAGTAGATATCTTGTTAATATATTTTTAATATGTATATATATGTTAACAAATGTAATGAGAGAAACAATTGTATTGTTTGCTTATTAACATAAATTTAATATAACTTATTTTTACAATAATATATATAATACTATTTTAATTTTAACAATTAAACTATACCCATATTTATATTATCAAGTAGTGAATTAAAAGAGTAACGATAAATTACGTTGAGTAGATGTTAATACATAATTTTTATGTATTAACATTAACCTATGAAGTATCACAGCTGTATATAGTATTAGTTTTATATCAGACATTAGTAGACAATACAATTTTTATATCTATTATCTATTAGGTAATATTGATGTTGATTTTGATGGTAGACATTAACATTATATCACATATATAGTAGTGTAACTATATATTTTATATTTAATGTTAATTCTGTAATTACAAACCAAAATTAAATACACTGTAAATTATAGATTATGTATTAACTTGTGAAAATGTAACAATGTTTAAATGTTTACAACATGTTTATATTATAATAATCCAACTGTGTAAAAGTTAATAAATTAAACTTATAATTATCTTAACTCGAAAGTAATAATATATTTTTATACTATATATATATATATATATATCGTTTTAACATAACAAAATGTAGAATAGTTTTTATGTTATTAACACTACATATTTGTTAAAACAATATTTATGTTATTAGTGTGAGACTAATTTAAAGTTAAGTAGTTACATCGTTAACATATGTAAAAAACCAAGAGAGGAAAAGATATATAAATATAAGTATAAGAAGGAATAAGAGATGTGAGAGTAAGATGTCACAGGTAGATAATATTAATTACTGTAATTAATAAAATACAAACATATTATACAAATATTTTTACCATATGAATGTTATAAGTATAATTATACTTGTAATTATATATTTTTGCTATGATTGCATAATAACCATGTTTCTCAATCAACCACGAATATCATGTAATTATGAAATTGTACTAATATGAAGAGTTTTGTTTGTCTCATTTAACATGTGGTAAACCAAACCGAATCTAAACTACAATAAGGTAAGATTTGCTAAAACATAGTTAATATCCAAATTACCAAAGTGTAGGTAACAGTATGTATATACATGTTCAAAAAGAACATATATATACTTAGAAAATATAAAATATATTTTATTAAAGGTTATTTGTATTAACTAATTACAAACATAGTTACGAATATAATTACTTACATATTTACATAATATTTGTGGATAGTGTGGCACTACACAGATTTTATGTAATTATATTAGTATGGATTGCAGTTAACCTTTGGTAAACCAAAGATAGATCATGTTAAATAAATAAGTCTCTATGAGACTATATTGGTTCAATTACATAAAATCTGTGTATCACCACACTAACCACAATTGTTATATGATTGTACGAGTATTTATACTCGTAATTATACTCATAATTGTAATTGTAATTATAAGTGTACATATTAATTTGAACAATACAGATACTATTGTAACTATGTATTTTGTCATTATAAA
>Ga0302300_1000699_pt1 | contig 22066 bp, 14 predicted proteins | sample III_Palsa_E1_1_FD_198756 | JGI IMG/M metagenome (GOLD analysis project Ga0302300, IMG submission 198756) | Peat permafrost microbial communities from Stordalen Mire near Abisko, Sweden - III_Palsa_E1_1 | ecosystem: Environmental > Terrestrial > Soil > Palsa > Peat permafrost | place: Sweden... | reverse complement strand
TTGTAATAACTACTATTTACTAAAATATCTTGAAGATGTCAATAACAATAATGTTTTCGATTACTGCACATAATAAATATGTGTTGAATGAGAAATAAATAAGCGCAATTACTAATTATATTAGTAATAATGAAGTTAGGTAGCATTGTTTTGTTTTGTTTTGTTTTGTTTTGTTTTGTTTTGTTTTGTTTTGTTTTGTTTTGTTTTGTTTTGTTTTGTGACTTTGCCATAATTTTATAGTTTCAATGTTGTAATATAGTATTGTTTATAATTTTATCTCTACCTAATATCTTACTTGTTACCAGTTCATGAGTAACGTGTTACTTATGTACAGATGTTTGTGTTATACAAATTACAATACTAACTGTGTAATGTTGTAATTAACAATATTACGGGAGATTGTTTACTATCCACTTGTTAAGACATGTAAAGTTAAATGTGTTTACGTACCCAGTATGTAAAGAGTTTTGCATTAACATATAGTCACCAACACAATAATTACTATCTTCATTAGTTAACACAATATTTACACATTACAAATAGTGAACATAATTATATATGTGTTGTAACACACATACCTATTTTCACTATAATATATACTTAATGGTAACATCTTTTATATTTTTCATGTTAACATAAATGTTTATGTAATATTAATGTTAATACCATGTGTCTGCCAAAATCACGTTCACACATTTGTGCTAAATTTCTTAAACTCAACAATGTTTACAAATATGTAGTTGGATTGTAATCTTATGTTTTTCTCTCAACTACATATTTGTAAACATTGTTGAGTTTAAGAACTCTTGTAATTTTGTTTGTTACTGTATTTTTTAATATGTTATAGTAAACATGTAAATACTTATAATAATAAGCAATAAAACGATAAATCACCACTAAATTAAATTCTTTCAACATCATCTGATTCAAAGTAATACTATAACTTTTATATCTCCAAGATATAAATAATCTTATTGGTTACCAACTATAATGTTAAATAATTAGTTTAACTACACATAGCTTAAACATAATTGTATACTTATACTATTTATAATATTTATAATGTTATTGTTGTGTAAAAATAAACATTATATCTCCAACATGTAAAGATAGAGATGTGATGTTTGATGTTAAATTTGTTTAAATGAGGAAGAGTTAATATAAATTTATAATTATAGGTATATATAAATACATCTATTTGTTGTATTTTTAATGAAAGTACATAACACATATTACTATTTGGACATATTGGATACACATGTTGTGTTAATCGATGTTTTTTGTTAAGGTTATAATTATTATTCTACTATCTTTCTATTCCTTAATAAACAAAGAAATTGTTACAGTTACTTCTATGAGAAGTAAATTTGGTTGTATTATAATTGTTGTTAACCTAAGGTTTACCGAAGGTTATTTGCGTTTTACAAGTACCTCACAAGTTGCAAACTACTTAGACAACTAACCATAAACATTATGTAACCATAAACATTATGTAACCATAAACATTATGTAACCATAAACATTATGTAACCATAAGTAATAATATCTAGTTTCATTAATAGAATACCAAAATATAGTTACATGATATTCGTGGTGAGTTGCCTACACGAATATCATGTAATTGTCACTGTCGGGACATTTAAATATATTATTTTATTCTTTCTTCATCATCTTTTTTATATTCTTCTCTCTATCTCTATCTCTATCTCTATCTCTATCTCTATCTCTATCTCTATCTCTATCTCTATCTCTCTTAATTATATAGGTGTAATTACATAATATTAGTGTGAACAGAAAATTATCTGAGCTAAAACAACTATTCATATTAGTCATGTAACAATTTTAATATGTATTATTCTTCTGTTATTCTTTTATTAAACATTTATTATAATAATATTTATAATAAATGTTTAATTATTACTATTTATAATTATTGTATTATACATAATATACTATTTACAAGTTAATAGTATATTATTGCTGTTAAAACTACATCATACAGTGTTTGAAGATTAAAGACTTTTGCTTTAACACCTAAAAACCTGTGTCTAATTATTAGATTGTACTATACCTTGATAATGGTTATTTTGACGGGAATTACTATAACTATAAAATTATAAATACAAATTTGTTACTAATAACATTTAATTTACTTATCGAATAAGTAAACAGATATGATACATGTCAATATAGAAAAATAAAGGTAATGCATATTTTTACTTGTTGTTTGTTGTTGTTTGTTGTTGGTTTACAACCAAAGTTTATACTTCATTAAGATATTGTCTATTTTGTTCATGTGTTCAGAGGTAATTAGTTCGGGATCAACCGAGATACAATATTTGGCTAAACAACCAATCTTATCTTGTAGTGTAAGAGTTGAATATACAAGTGTATGTTTAGCCAAATACTGTTGTGAATCCAACGTTTCATACTCACGATATTGACTATTAAAGATAATATGTTTATCATGGATTAAGTTTTCTAAGTCACAACATGATGGTAACCACAAGTCCAAATCTAAACCTGTCTCACTCTGTTCACACCTTTCTAATGTTTCTTTTGGAAATGTCATCATATAACCTCTTGTTTGATAATCAAACCATAAATCACCATACTCATCAAATATATCCAAATCGTAATAAAATAGGGTTAAACTTAACATATCATTAATACCCATCTTAAGTTCATTGCATTGTTCATGATAGTTATGTCGAAATAAATATTTAGTATATTCAACATAATCCTTGTAATAAGGAATTAAACACTTAAATAATTCCAGATGTAATCTACCATTTCTATTTGCCATCGTAGTTGCAAAAACTGTTGTTTGAAAATACTTCTCATCACTTATCATACCCCTATTCATCAAATAATTATAAGCATTTATCACCTTTCTAAATTTAATACTGTCACTACTATTACTACTACCACTATTACTAGTAATGCTAATACTATTAACATTTACATTTTTATCTGGATGATACAACAAACACAATTTTAGGTATTGACTTCTTATCTGTTTGAGATCTGTGATATTTCCATCTAATTCTAACATCTTCAAACATTGTTTCTTTGTACATGTTTGTTCCTCCATATTATTTTTCTCTCCTTTGTCTTCTATCTCTCGCTCACACACTTTTATTTTAATATTGTAATAATATTACAAACATACTTTTTGTCAGGATTTAATCATTGTTTTGTATATCATAATTTACACCTTCTTTTTCTCCCTATATTTTTCCTTCTATTAATTATATTTGTAATTATTATGTTAACATGATATTTTTTAAACTAAAACATGTTTATATATTTTTGGTAAAGAATATGTAAATAAAATATTACCTGTAAATTTAAAGGTAACTGGTGAGCCAATATATATTATAATACGTATGTTATGTCATTTTAGTATAAAATGGGTTTATACTCACTATATATTATAGTAGGGTATTACACACCTTTATTTTTACAGGTAATTTTTTGGTTTGACATATTCCCCGTATGAAAAAGTTTTACGTCATACCAAAAATCTACCTGTAATTTTAAAGGTGTGTAATATAAAAGTATATATTGTAATGAGTATAAAATTGTTTTATACTAAAATTACATATTGAATAAGTTATATCTTATAGTGGGGGATATTTGTATACTTTATAAATACAGGTATTTTTTGGTTTGACATATTTTTAGTTTTGGTTGAAAATACTTCATACCAAAAAATACCTGTAAAATAAAGGTAAGCAATAGTTCACTATATTGTATAGTGTGTTCAATGTTTAATTTTACTTTAAAACCTTTTTATACTCACTACAATATATACTTTTATCTTATACAACTTTAAAATTACAGGTATTTTTTGGTTTGACATATTTTTGGTTTTGGTTGAAAATACTTCATACCAAAAAAATACCCGTAAAATTAAAGGTAAGTAATAGTTCACTATATTGTATAGTGTGTTTAATATGTATCTTCTACCTTAAAACCTTTTTACACTCACTATATATTATAGTGAGATATTGGTATACTTTATAAATACAGGTAAATATTGGTTTGACATATTTTCAACCAAAACCAAAAATATGTCAAACCAAAAAATTACCTGTAAGGATAAAGGTTTGTAACATACAAGTATATATTGTAGTGAGTATAAAAAGGTTTTAAAGTAAAATTAAACATTGAACACACTACAATATATATTTACATATATATATATATATATACTTTAATTTTACAGGTAAATTGTTGGTATGATGTAAAACTTTTTCATATAGGGAAATATGTCAAAGCGAAGCTAGCCTGCGGCAAACCAAAAAAAATTACCTATAATTTTAAAGTGTATGTGATATCCCACTGTAACACAGTCAGTGAATATAAAATTGTTTTATACTTCGTACTTATGTTTCACAACTATTCTTTGTAGAGTAAAAGAGATAAACAATAAAAGGATAGACAGGGTGTTACATAAGACTGTTACTTTTTTATATTACAATGATCATCGTGAGTGATTATGTTAAAAATGACTTTATTATGTTACTACTATTAATAAATAATACATAATGAAGCCTAGTCAACCTTGGTACTTTAAAGTAATTAACGCTTTTGGTAGAACATTTGGTACACGATATGTAGACTTAAAATCTGAACACCTTATTAGGGCAGTAGTTGGTGATTTAAGACTTACAGAACATTTCACCAAGGAACAGATTGATGAGTTTACCAATAATGTAAAGTTTTATGTTGACAGTGTAATGGAAACAGGTAATATGTCCTTATGTGGTAAGATCTTCTTCCAGTTTGAAGTTAAGAGCATCATTAGGGAGAGGATGAGGGTGGAATTGTATCATAAGTATTACCCTCAAACTGCTAGTATTGAAATTACCGATCCAATTGTCATTGTTGGTTTGCCTCGTACTGGTTCAACCATCCTTTCTCGTCTTATGGCCTGTGATAAAAGAAAGCTTAGACCATTACTATTTTGGGAAACCAATAGACCGGCACCTGTGCTATCTCGTGATGGCAAAACCGTACTTAGGACCGGTGAAAAAGAAGCAGCTGAGGAACTCAAATATTTAACATACACAATTCCCAACTTTAACATTATCCATCAACTTGATAACTGTGAACCAGAGGAATGTATGTTCATTCTGAGACAGTGTTTTACTAGTGTTTCAAACTTAATGTCTCATCATCTCCCTCAATATGCTGAGTATATGTTTAATGATGAACAAGGTAAACAAGAGGTGAGCAAGGCTTACTCTCATCATAAAAAGGCTCTGCAAATTCTCATGGCTGAAGACAAAAAGTTATACCTCAAGCAAAAGTCTGATGAACGAGCAACACAAGCAAAAGATAAGAAGAATAAGAAAGGTAAGAAGAGTAAGGGAAAGGAAGTTGCAAATGACGAACAGAATGAGGGTGAGGAACAACATGAATACAAACCTAAAACTTGGCTCCTCAAGTCCCCATTCCACATGTTTGCTCCAGATTCCATTGTTAGGGAATATCCACAAGCTAAGTTTGTTTGTTTACATCGTGATCCGGTGGAAGTCTTCCCCTCCTTCTCTAGTCTAGTTAACACTGGACGTCCTGTGTATTCTAAGGATTATAACTCTGTCATGACTGGTAAGGATGTTACTGAAGTTTTGATTCGCGGTTTGAACACATTTGAGGAGTTTCGTGATACTCAGAATTTCAGGTCCACTGGTGAGAAGTATTTGGATGTTCAATATCGTGACATCCTGAAAGATCCTATTGCTGTCATTGAAAAGATTTACCAATTTGCTGGTTTGACTCCTATTGATGGTGAAACTAAAAATAATATGCTAACATACCTAGCCCAAAACCCAAAGGATAAATTTGGTGTTCACAAGTACACTCTTAAGGAGTTCGGTATTGATGAAAGTGACCTCAAGTCCAACCTTGATTGGTACTACAAAAAGTATGTAAATATTTAATACCTACAATCCTCTCTTTCTCTCTTCCCTCACCACTATTACATTGATAAATGAAAGAACGAAAGAAATAAAATAAACATAAAACATAAAACATGTTGACTTCCAAAGTCAACAAATGACGTATTAATAGTGTGTTGTAATTACATGTATGTATGTATACATAAATACACAGTTGAATCATCAATGAATAATATTCACATATGAATATACTTTGTTACATAAACATATATATATATATATAATCTTATTTATCGACAAACTTATATTGTCGATAAAATTTAACAGGATATATAGGTCATTATTATAATATGCATATAACTGTGACTATACAAATAAATATTGGATATATTTAAACAATAACATATAATATAAATATGTTATTATTATTAACATTAACCATTACAATCTTTATCGGATAAAGATTATTACAATCCACAAATAATAAGGTATAATATTATTGTACTAATATAATTATATATTTAATATTTATTTTCTCTTTCATTATAAGTGGTTTATTATTAAACGATGTTAATACTAAAACTTATGTAAGTAAGAAAATTAACTTTAAATATAATGAATGTCCATATTAACCAGATGTTTTAGGTATATAGTATAGACATATGTATTTATAAATAGTAAAATAGTAAACAATTTACTATTTAATAATATTTACTTCTTTATTTAATTATCTATAAGATTATTTATAAAATAAATAAATGGTTAAATTACATGGTTATATGGTCGAACAATGAAGTAAATGACTAATAACTTAGATTTTTAACTATTACAATAATTATTATAATTTTTTATTATAATAGTAAATTATATGTTACAGAATACATTATTATATACGTAATATTTAAATTACAGTAATTATATGTAAATACACATATCTAATAAATAATTTATTTGTATCTCTTTTTTATATCTCATTAGCTTTCTTATAATGTTTAATATGTATATAGTACAAATTATAATTAAATTTATGTATACATATATGTGTATATAAAACTATACATAATTACTCTATGTCCCAATAAAATAACATATATTTAATATATGTTTAAAATTATTACTTATTATAAATACAAAAAACCAAATGTACAAAATACAAAACAAATTATGTATGTGTCTATATATATGTTTAATATATTTTGTTTTACTGTAAAACAAAACAATTATTGTTCATTATAATACCTTATTTTCATTATATAGTAGGGACATATGTTATATTTTGTATGAGATGAAAGGAAGGAGTAGGATAAAAAAGAGAGAGGAGGGAGGATGCAATGAATATTATTATTATCACATACACATATAAATATTTGACTTCACTATTATAATATACAAATACATTTAAATAATATAAATTACAAACAAATACATATTAAAATAATAATTTAACAATTGTAACGTAATCGATATTGTGTAAATATAGTAATATACACAATATCAATTGTAATTATAGTCAATGAATTTTATCTATCTTATCAAACAAGAGAGTTATTATAACCATAAATTTTTATGATGTATTTTATTTATATATGGATATATTGTTTATATATTACAAAAATGTAATATATAATATGATGGGAGTGTGGTGATGATGGGGGGGGGAGGAGGGAGAGACAAATAAATTAAAAGAAAGATAAAAAAAGGGTAATGAGTGAATATAAATACTTCTATCTGTAGCTCTATACTAGAGCTGTCATATTAAAGTAATATAGGTTCTGTTTTTTACATATAAAATATTTTAGGCTAGTTTAAAGGTTTTAAGTATATGGATCATATATAATTGTTAACTAGAATAAACTATTTTCTCCTCTTGAAGAGGAGAAATAAAAATAACAAAAGAAAGAGAGTAATTATGATACAACTAAATATGCGCAATGGAAAGCAAGAATGTGCCAAATGGAATGAGTAATGACAAATAAGGTAACATTGCGGTATCCAAATGTTTCAGATAGTAGTAAACATACAACGGCAGTTACCGGATATAACATTGTTTGAACTAAACTCATCATTGCGTCGGTATAATACAAACAAATGTAAATAATTAATGATACAGCTGAAACTCTGTCATAATTGAGCCACACGAACCAGGATTACGATTGAGATATTTTCACACCAGGCAAGTTACGTTTTGTGTCAGCCAAATGACACAAAATGGAAGCAATATATAGAATTTGCAATGAAAATTTGTTCAAATACCATATTGGTAGCGCATATTGCTAACACACCATATAAATTTGTGATAGACACAATGTAATTTGGAATTAGTTGTTTATTATGATGACATCCAATACACATACCCCAACATACCCCATATGTAAAAATATGTCGTCTCTCATAATATTCATTTTATATACATCACACTATAATTAGAATTTACATTTAGATTAGTTTACTTCATAATGTTTTCTTTCCATCCTTTTCTCCTCTCTCCTCTCTCCTCTCTCCCTTCTCATCCTTCTATTTTTTACATATTTTTGTATGTACATGCAATTCGTGTGAACCGAAGGTGTATTTGTGTATTTCGTCGTTATTCTAATTATGTATTATGTATTATATAAGTTACAAACTATTATAATATTCAAATAAGTATTGTTATTAATAATTATATATTATATGTAATATATATATATTTAATACGTATTTAGTTTATAACTACAAATTAACATTATTATTATTATTATGAGAAGGATTAATGTATACATTATTATTTTAAATGATAATATCAACAGTTAGACTGTTGATTGAGATATAGAATAATATTTATGTTATATACACATATATTACTGTAGAGATAAAACTATATTAATTGTACTAATATATATATATATTAGTAACAATTTTAAATATGGTAGAGAGAGAGCGTTATATGGGGGGGGAGGAGGGATAGAGAGTATATAGGACAGATAGAAGAAGAAAAAGAATGGATATACAAATATACGTTGACATTCATATAAAATTCGTGCATCCAAAAATCATCCACAGATATCCACAGATATCCATGTGGTCACTCAATAGCAACACTAATAAAAATATACATAAATATCCGTGGATGATTTTTGGATGCACAGATTTATTGTAAGTGACTGTATTTTTTTAACTTATTATTACTAATATTTTGAATTTATTCCGTTGTCCATAATTCTCATTACATATTATTGTTAACAATTACACAAAATACGTGTATCTAACAATCCACGATGATTGTGTGATTATTATACAATTAACAAATAATTTAACAGTGTATAAATTTGTGTATTATTACATGATATTTGTGGACAGTTGGATGCACAAATTTCATGTAATTACCAACGGTATTCACTTATTCACACATTCATTCACACATACCTTTATTTATTCTATTGTTTCTCACATGTCATTCACATGTTATTCACATAAAATCACATGTGAATGACAGTATTTATACTAATGTGTGTTTTGAAATTACGGTCAGTTAATGTCAATTACATCAAAGCTGTGAATCTAACCATCCACAAATATTTTGTGGTTATACAAGTATAATATGTTAACATAATAATAACATAATATAGCGTAATTTTTGGCATATTATAATTGTATAACCACATAATCATCGTGGTAAATTAATCACGCGAATTTTATGTATTTGCTGGTAGTTAATTTTTTGAATTGTAAACTACATCCCAATGATGAGTCTTTGTATCTCTCTCTATCTCTTACTCACATACACATATATATTTACGATTCTCATATCCATTTCTTTTTGATGTGAGGGGTTTAAAACATATATATATATACTAAAATTGTTCTATACCGTTTGATATTTAACAGGTTAATTATTTTTATAGCTGTTATCTAAAAAATAGAGATAAAACAATAAAACTTAAACAAAAAATAATAAGTGTGACAAATATAAACCAACTTTCGGTTGACAATTACATGAAGTACGTGAATTTAACCATCCACGGTTTATTATGTAACCTATATGAGTATTAACTGTAATGGGTTACATAATAAACCGTGGATGGTTAAATTCATGTACTTCATGTAATCATACGAGTATTAACTTTGGTGTGAGAGGAAATTTGGAAGGGAAGGGGGGTAAGTGGAGCATGCATATATGTTTATTATTAACACAAAAGATAGAAAGCAGATAAACATTTGTTGTTATGTATTTATTACATAACTATGAACGATAATAGAATCTATAAATATATTATTTTTATTGTTAATATTATTAATAATTAAGGTTAAAAACATTTATATGTATTAAATACATATATATATCTCTCAATACCAAATAAAATAACACGTTCATTAATGTATACTTATAAGTTTATTACTTTAACTTTTATATTTATTATTAATATTACAAATAACAATATTATATTGTTATAATTTAATTATTACATTGTATGCAATTTTGTATGTAATTATTATACAAATAATATGTATAATTTTAAGTTTGTTAACTATATTTATCTTTTAAATACCATTAAACAATACAATATTATATATTATATTATATATATACATATTAATTATAATATATAATATATAATTATATTACTATTACTATTAATAATTATAATATTAAGCTCATATAACTATCTCAAAGAGAGTTAATTTTACTTTTAGTGTATATGTGTATATTTAATCTTCCTTGTTTTTATATTATAACATTACTATATATTATATAATAACTATTATGTTTTAATTATATGTTAACATGGTTAACATACTAATAACAGTGTGTTTTAAACACGAGTACCAAATGCGTACCTGATGGTATCAACCGAAAGTAGTTTATTATGATGATATTTATAATATTTCTGTTCACCATCGTAAATACCATCAACATAATTCTCCTCCGAAGTCAAACAACCTGTCATTTCATATATAATACATGGTCCATGTAGTTCACCTTGCTTATAATACATAATACATTTAATACATCCTTTCACATGTAAAGTTTGCTTGTTGGTATTGGTATTGGTGTTGGTATCATCAATAGTTACAACTTGTTTGTAGTTGTTAACATCTGACGGATACAACGAAATGTGCTTACCATCAATCTTTCCATTCTTGAACGTGGTAATCTCTATTAATTGTTTGTCAAGATTGTAAGTATAAACTAGTCCGTGCTTCTCAAAGTTTTTTATGGTACATCGTGTTTCATACCTATCGTTCCTGAAATAATACATATTATTCTGCTTACAGATAGCTCGATAACCGGTAGTGTTGAAGATGTTAATCAAACCATTAATTTTAGCGATGTTGTTAATATCCACCTCAACCAGAAAACGGAAGATGGGTCCCTGTCTGCAAGCAACAACACATTTGTCACCTTTGGTATATTTATACCATTTACTATTAGTGAATATAACTCTAATGTCATTAGATAAACTAGTTTTATCTTCATTGTACCTTTTATGTAAAGCCTCACCCATTTCACATCCAATTGGAATCTCTTTTAAGTAGAATGGTTGGATGAAAAAATATACATCTTTGATTGTCAAATCAGATCTAGTATAGTCAACAACAGATATGATATAATCATCTGGTATCACAGATGGTGTCTCAGGTACAGATATACTTTTAACTACTAATGGCACTCCTGTTATACCACCATTATGTTCATCAGTAGCAGGTGCTATCTTTTTGTCATCTGTTGTCATCACCATCCCATCTTTGACACTGTAATCTGGTGGTGATGATGAATTACCTGTGGTTGTAATTGATGTGTAAGCAGGTGGATTTGATGGTACGTTAGCATAACGACCACATCCAGAACTGGATCCAGGCCCAAAATCAGATGATGATTGTGTTGTTGACAAATTTTTTATCCCAGTGAACAATTTGGTAAACATAACTATACCTTTTAGTTTGTTTTTTTTGAATACAACAATTTTAAAATTATAATATCAAAAACTTATAATACTTACATACATAATAATCAATAATTTCATTATGTATATATTGTATATCCAATATAAAATGTAATAGTAAAATATTTTATAACTAACAAAAAAGATATATAAATAATATGGAGATAATGAGATAATATAATATGTTATAATTATATGAATAATACGTTTTATTGTTAAAAGAGTTGCTAGTCATATTGTTGATAATTACAACAAATTCGTGCATTTAACTAACCACTGGCCACTATGTAATAATACAAATATTATCTTGGTGTAATCACATAATGGCCCATGATCAGTTGAATGCATGAATTTTATGTGATCATACTAATATATATATATATATATATATATATATATATATAAATATGTGAAAGATATGAAGAATGGAAAGGAATTAACAGTAAATTTAAATAATAATCAAAAATATTTACATGTGTATCTGTGAATCTAATCACCCACAAATACCCACAAAATATACATGTAGATATTAAAGGTAATTAATAAATTATACATGTGTATTTTGTGGGTGATTAGATTCACAGATACACATGTAATTACTCCTTAATAATCGAGAAGATGAAAGTAATTAAGGAGTAATTACATATGAGACGACACAAAATTTGTGCATTCAATCATCCACATGTCATCATGTAATATTACAAGTATCATTCTCAATGGTCACATGATGACATGTGGATAGTTGGATGCACGAATTTTATGTAATATACAAAAATATACCAACAAATATTTTATTAAAAACTTAAAAGAACTTTTTTATTGTAATAAAATAACAAAATATGTATTAAAAAATCGGGTGATTTGGGGGTTTTGATAAAACATGAATTTAGTGATCTCTGACAGAGATTTACAATCTATATTTTTGATATTGTATTTATTGTATTGAACAACAGTCGGATGATTCCTCCTTCCCTCCTTTCCTCAATGGTAACAGTATAATAGTCATTATAATTGGTTTCAATGAGAACGACAACCTTGACACGGAAGGATAAACAACACAGCGGTACATGTGATAATATTGGTCAGTAATGTACGTATTGTAGTCGTACAATGATTACTCTAAACCGAGAGTTACGTTCATCCCCATACGACGAATGTAATAGTTTATATTGTTTAACAACATTATCACTATTACTATTATTTCCAATGTTAATAATGTCAATAATAATGTTAATAACAACAATAAAGTTAAACACAACATTTTACACGGTAGGTTGGATACGGCTGAACTGTTTGATGTTAATGACCCACTGTTTCTTAAATACGTCAAGGATAAAAAACTCTAACTAAAAATGCAGTACATTCCATAATGGAAAGTATTAATCAGCTCAGTATCGTATTAAAATTTTTTCTGTATAATATTGAACATGGTAATGATGACTTGTGTTAACCTGTTACTAAGGTAACTATTATCAACAACAAGGTACTGGTTATGTTCAATATGTTCTTGCCAGCTGGTTTTTCTAGGTTCTGATACATAGCGTTGACATTTTATATGTTGATCATGACAATGTGATACTTACCGTTGTTGAAGATGATCAACTGGAAAACTACAAATTGATGTAATTAGTAGCTTGATAAGGTTATCAGAGTAACGTTTAATCTGGTTAATATTAGCAATAATGTTATTAATAGTAATAGCGGTACCGTTAAATTGAATAGCATCAACAACCAACGACATAATTAATTATGTTAAAATTAGGAATTTATATGTTAATATAACATATAATACATTCACTCACATATGTAATAATATATACAATAATACTGTAATATATGTAATAATAATAATGTTAATTATACACTATGTAATTTATTATAATAGTAATTATCTTTGTTTAAGGGTATGATTCCATCATGTAAGTAGTATTTAATTAACATATATTATTTATATACATTGTGTATATAATATTATTAAAATTATATTTATATTCATAACATTATTTTCTTTTATTCTTCTTGTATAATATAAGTATTATTACATGAAATTCGTGCATCTAACCATCCACGGTCTGTTATGTAATATTATTTGTATAGACACATAACAGACCGTGGATGGTTAGATGCACGAATTTCATGTAATTAACTTTATTTTTAACACATATTTTTCTTATTCCTCATAGATTTTACATATTATGTTTTATTATATCTTCTCATATATTTAAATTTCTTGGTATGATTGCATAAAATATTTGCATCTAATCATCCACGATGATTATGTGATTATACAATGATTACTTAATACTATTTTAATCTTGTTATTGTGTAGTAATTACAACCAAATTGTAATTTAATATCTATTATAATTAGGACAACCCCCACCACCTCTCCTCCACTACCACAACTACCACTATATATATATATATATATATTTTTATTAAATAATATAACACTTATGTTTGTTATTTATATCTCTCCTATTTTCTTATAATTATAAACTATGGATAATATCAAAAATGTTAAACTAAAATATGTCGGTAAAATAAAACATAAAAATACAAACCAACTACATATTTATAATTATATTATGAGTTTTCTTAAACTCACAAAATGTGTTGGTTGTCGTCTTTTTGATAAATATCATAAGCAAACAATAAGTTAAGTTAATATATATTTTTCATAATCAAATTAATAATAATAATAATACTTATCTGTTATATATAAGGTTATAAATATATTTGTTAATATATATATATATATATATATATATGTATTTAACATACGTTTGACATACGTTTAAAATATTAGAGTAAAAACTACATAATAGTTGTGGTTAGTTGCTTACACAACTATTATGTAATTTTACTACTGTTAATATTTATATAATGTTTATGAATTAATATTTATTTCTACGAGAAATAAAAATATTATAATATTAGTGTTAATATCATATACATATATTAATTAAATTGTATTTTTACATGTTTTTATGTTACATACTATAATATATGATATATGTGTTCATATGATATCTGGTATATTAGTTATTTTGTATTGTACTAAAAAATTTAGTATATATATATAGGTATGTGTATTGTTTTATTCTTTGTTGAAGGTAATGTTCATCATAGATAATAAAGAAGATAGTCACTATCTGTTGATAACATGTGCATTTGCAGCTTCAAAACGGTCTGGAATGCGTTCAAGTGGTGATCGGTCATAAGTAGTGTCTAACCAATGGATATAATTTTCCCTTTCGTTCCGTGCGTTACCTGATAATTGTGCTCCCACATAAAGTCGGCTCTTGTTGTGAATATCATCATTAAACTCATCAATATGACGATTAATTTGTTCTGCTCTGGCATTGTAACCATATTTGGCAGCAACTGGTACGGGTAATCCTTCCTTACGATATGCATCTGTGACGATCAATACAAACTTATAAAGTTCATAGATTTCATCCTTAATAAGTTGGTACTTATCAACGATATACAAAAATGACATCATGTTTCATGACCATTAAAAACACTTTTTCATTTTTTATATTTGGTGTAAACCAACAAAGATAAAATTAAACAAACATTATACTAATAACAAATACAATATATTCATCAACAAATAAATTAAATATATATATATATATATATATTACTTATATGTAGTGTGTACATATATTTAATTTGTATGTTAACATGTATTTTTATATATGTTGAATATTAATAATATTTACATCATATTATGACACATAATATATAAATGCTCACTATTTTTACCTTTGTATAATAATATGATGTAGATATCATTGAACTAGTAAAAACATATAACAAAATGTTTACCATTAACGACCAATTTAACATTATTAACATAAATTAAGTTAGAGATAGCAGTATATAATTATATACTGTTTACAATATTATGTTTTGTTTACAACACAATGTTGTAAATGATGAAGTAATAGAAAAAGGTAGAGGTAGAGGGATTAAGGCATAATAAATCGGATGACTATATTATTATAAGTAACTTGATATGTTAAACATATCAAAATAGTAATTTGGGACATGATGTTTGTTAGGATAACAAAACTTGTAATTATAATTGTATTTGTTTGAATTTTCTTTCTGACCCCCAAGGTATCAAATATATGTAATTCGTCTTGTGGTATATAACAATTCTCAATCTTACAAGAAGTAATAGACCAGAGAGGAGAGAGGAGAGAGAAGAGAGAGGGTAATGACATTTTGGTTATATAGTTTTGATAGAAAATAGTTTGGTTATCCAAGATAACCAATGGTGAATATGATGGGAAGACAAAAAGTTTACCTAGTTTACAAACCTCTTGTGTGTTTAGAACCTTTCAACCTAGTATCCTTACATGTTGGGTTTTATGTGTTCAGAATAATGGAATTTTCTGGAATATGCTGAAGTGGTGAATGATAATAGACGTCATTCAACCAATCCATGAACGCTTGTTTTTCAGACAACATTGGACCATATAAAACTGCGTTCGTTCGACCACTAGTAGCCATATAAATTTCATTGTTGAATATGTCAATGGCTTCATTAATCTGTCTTGCTGTACTAACATAACCATTTTTAGCAGCGATAGGAATAGATGTCCTTTGTTTATGGTACTCATTTGCAACTGTCATCACAAAATTATAAAGTGAGACTATCTCATCTTCAATGTTATGATATTGGTCAATAATTTGAGATAGTGTTAACATGTATTTTTGCTGGTAAGCAAATATTAACATTTTTCATATTTTAATTATCACAACCTTATTACTTTTTATTATGATAGTATAATTCTCTATTTCATATATAAATATATACATATATTAATATAGTAATACAGTAATAAAATATTGTATTTCATCGCTAGCATAACTGGAATATCCTTCTCCTTCTTCTCCTTCTCCCTCCCTCCTCTCCCTCCCCTCTATAATAAATAATAGTAATTAACAATTCTTTTGTGAAATTTCTTAAACTCACCGATTGTTATAAATATATCAGTGAAAATAAAACATAGAATACATTCCAACTACAAATTTATAATAATCGGTGAGTTTAAGATATTTCACAAAAGAATTGTTAATTATTATAGTCATCATACACGAATATAGTAAGAGATGAGGATGATGATGAGGAGGAGGAGGAGGAAGATGAGAGTGAAGAGGAAGAGGAGGAGAGTGAAGAAAGGAAGTAATTAAGTACCAAATTAAAAATTATTACAACTCACCTCATGTCACAAACAATACCATGATATACTGTTACAACTTTAAGATGTAAATAATAATTGTAATACCAAAAAATACATAAACGTATATGTAATTAAGTATATTAACTAGGAATGAATGTAATAATATTGTGTATTATCTCATGTGTAATATAAAATACATTGTATCTCCAAGATACAATAAATAATTTTATGGTTGGTTAATTAGATATACATAAATTTATAATTGCATGTTATATATGTCCCATATAACAAGATACTTAAACATATTATCGTTTTTGGTATTTAGAAGTAAAAAATGGTAAATAGTAAATAGTAAATAGTGTGTTACTACTACAAAGATAACACCAAAATATTTTGGTGTTATCTTTGTTCACGCAAATAGGAACATGTGTATCATTTAACTTCTAATTTGAAACAGTTAAAATTCCATATACCGGATGTGTTGAAGTTAATGTGTTGAAGTTAATGTGTTTTTAGATTATGTTATATTAATCTTTATACTTGAAGTATGTACAATTAATAATATTACTGGATATAATTATGTGATATTGCTAAGTATCTCAATTGTGGTCATAGTGTAGTTATTTGTCACCCACCCCCCCTATACATAGAGTTTAATTTATAAGTAGATTAACTATTAATCATTATACATCCCAATACTTTGAATAGTTGTTATTAACTGCTTATAATATGTTTACCAAATAATATGTATGCAAACATATTATTTTGGTATTTAATATATAAAGTAAAATGTTGTAATACATATTAATTAATGTTATGATAATTGTAGTTAGGATATATATATAGTCTAAATTACAGTTATCATAACACCAAATGTAAGTTACTGTCAATGAGTACCGAAAATATTTAAAATTACAATTAGGTAAGAATATCATATTATGTTGAACATAATAATTATAGTAGATGGTGTGAGACACTAACATGTTAAAATTTTAACCTTAATACAATCAAAATATGGAATGAATAAAATTTTGGTATGATTTAACAAACAGTATGTAACATACTGTTGTGTAACAGGTATATATTCCAAACGTTAATAGATATAGTTTCCTTTATTCTAAAGGTAAAAAGTTGTCGAAGTGTATAATATTGCAATAAACAAGAATTAATACCAACCACAGTTAAATGTTTGTTATGACAAATATGTACTAATGGTGTTAGAGAGAAAAGAGAAGAGAGAAAAGAGAGAAGAGAGAAAGATATGTTTATTCAACGTACAATTTGGTTTATCGAAACATAAATTTGTGTCAACATTATACATATATGTTTTAACGTCTCTATACGATCAGATTGGTAACACAAAAACATTCTTTTACATAAAACATTAAAATATTGTATATAAAACATTAAAATATTGTATAAACCAGATTTTTACATATAATTTGTTTGTGTACAATATTTGGTTATGGTTAGTAGTAATAAGCGTTTATTGTTTTATTAATATAATGTATATTAATTATTTGTAAATATCATAACAAGATGATATGTGCTATATTAGATACAATGGAATAGAATTGGATTGGAATTCTTATATTATTAAATAATAAACCATTACATCAACATGTTATTACAATGTTATTAAAATTTTAATATAACACACATATTTGAGTTCTTGACGGATAATAGTTGTATTATACCACTATTACACCATTCATTATAAAATGTTTTTGTATATCGAATATACAAATTGTATGTTTATTTTACCTGTAGGATACATATATATATATATATATAGGTAGAGGATGTTGATGGGTAAACCAAATAACGATGGTTGGTTGGATAACAATAATACTAAATTTAACTTACACTGTCAGATATAGATGTTAAATTGGCATACATATTAATTTGGCTACCTAATTTGTGGAATCCATAAATAGTAATTATACACACCACAGGAGTGGTATTGATTGCAGGTGGTGATCCAGCATCGTGATTTTGATTATCGTCTTGATTTTTAACATCACAATCAACATTAACATTAGCGTTAAAATTAACATTAACATCAACGTCAACATCAACCGTCGTATCGACAGTCACGTTAACGGTCAAAACATTATTACTATCTAAACAGTCTGAATACGTTAATTTGCCTTTTGGCAATACTTGTTCATTAATACAATATTGAAAGTCTGATCTCAAATCTAAGATGTGTTCAATTGTTTGTTCTGACATTTTGTATACCTTGAGACTATCTTGTCTTAACTCCCATGATGATGTTTTAACCTTAATCTGTATTGGTGTTTCAAAGTTATAAGAACGTCCTTTACCTTTCAACAACTTCATTATTATTGTATTTATACTAATATAATACCTATTACTATCACTTTTATAATTAATAGACTATACCTTGTATACCATACAATTATAAAACCAACATATTCAAGATTCCCATATTTTGAAATTTAGAATAATAATTTGTGGAAAGTTTTTTAGTCAGGTTATGATCATAATAGTTTTAATCATCGATCGATAAATATATCTATCTTGTTTGTTATTGTCCTCTCCCCTTCCTCCTCCCCTCTCTCTCCCCCCCCCCCTCTCCTCTCCTCTATCCCTTTCTCTCCCTCTCTCCCCCCCCCTCCTCCTACTCAAATAAAATATTGTTTTATGAATGTGGTATATAATTATTATTAGTATTATTAATGTAATATATTTACACTAGAATATAATATTTTACCAATAATTTTGTTAAACATAAAAAGGTAAATATCATGAGGGTGTGAGGTATTAAAACAATTCCAGACTCTCTAGTAGAGAATGGGTAAAAAGGTAAAATATATTGTCATGAGCGTAACAAAAAAATAGTCATGAGAGACGTGTAATTTATACTATGGCATGACAAATCCAAGATTGAACACAAACCAGTTAATAACTACACTAAAATACATATTAACCAAACGAAAATAGGGATTAGCACAGATAGAAAGTGTTGTAGAGATTGTAATTTGTATCATATGTTCAATATCAGTAACATCACGGTATCTTATATGGATATTAATAATGGGTATGATGGAGTTACTATTAGTAACATTTTAATGTTACTCAAAACAAAATTCTTTGAGAATATATGTTACCCACAACACTGTATTGAAACTTATCGAACAATATAAACAACAAATGAAAAACCAACATCATTAAAAAGTAGAGAAATAGCAATAACCACCATTTTAACCTTCTCATAAAATAAAATAAAAGAATACAAACTACATATAATGATGATAATAGTATAATACACATAGATACATTATTTCATATCAAATACATTCTTATAATAATAAAGATAAAATATTAACAAGGTTAATATTAAATAACGTTAACAATTATGTATTTGATGTAAAATAATATGTTTATTATAGCAAATATTATAGGTATTGTAATATTTATTATTTATACATGAATTGTTGTGTATGTGTATTTGATATTTAGATATTCATCTATATGATGAATTGATATAGATGTATTGATATATTTTAACAAATAGGTATTGTAATATTTACTTTTTTATTATGCTTCTTTCTCTCATCCTTAAAAGAGATAAGAGGAGGGAACATATTACTGAAAAGAAGAGGATAAAAATAAAAATGATTTAAATCATAGTATGATGTGTACTATCACCATAGTTTAAAACTAGAGATATAAAATGTCTAATTTGTCCTGTATTAAAACCATCAGTGATGCAATTGTATCAATGCCAAAGAGTAAATTTCCTGCTACTGAAATGTCATTGAATCAGATTACTTCTGTAACTGGAGGTCACGCACATATCGGATTTTATGTTGCTCCAAAGAATGCACGTCTAGTGTATATGTTGGCTGACGCCTTAGAACAGGGTAGAAAACTAAAGTCAAAGGCTGGTCTTGTTCTTGGTGTTGGACTTGGCGTTGGTGCCGGACTTGCGGTCACAGCTGTTGCAAATGGTTATAATTCTCAACATGTTGTTGGATATGTGAGTTCAGACAAAGAAGATACACTTAGTCAATAAGATGATATATAAATTAACCAAATGAATTTTATATTGATGTTGTTCATGCATCTCATATATATTTTATAATTCAAAAACTATAATGTATAGTTTTTTACCAATAATGGAGTTTAATACCTTTTATATTCAAAACACATCATAATACATAATTATACCATATAATTATCTTATTGTATACATGTTTAAATCATAACAATATAATTAACAATGATATGTATATGTATAAATTTGTAGTGTATAATACAAAATGTAAACACAATTGTTAATTACATCCTACACATACAAATAGGTGTATACATTTTAAACTGTATTTATATTTTTTATACTAACAAACGATAAAATTACAAACTACAACTATGTTACTACATAACACAACTACTATAATAATTATAACATTTAAATAAATACGTATGTTCTTATTATAATTTGCATACATCAATGTAAATTGTATATACTAATGTAACTTACATTCAAAGATGTATACTGGTATATATCTTATATGTTGTTTGTTGTTTGTAACCAAGATGACACATATATGTATACAACATTAATTCGTGTTTAGTTTGATGTTAAAACATTACAACAGTAAAATGTTTGTAATAATTATATTTACACACAACATTATTATCATTACAAATGCGTGACAATCGTGCGTTTTAGACGATATACTTATTAGTTAAAGTACTAAATATTACTTATCACTATAATATAGTTTTAGTTATTAGTTATTAACTGTGTGAATATATATATATATCTTTATGTTTAATACCTTTAGTTCATTGTTTTGGCATAATTTTTTCTCTATGAATACAAAAAATACAAGTGTTTGGTTTCCATTAAGTGTTAACATTATCATTGATAATGTTATACTTTACAATTTATACTTTACAATGTTATACTTTACAATGTTATACTTTACAATGTTATACTTTACAATGTTATACTTTACAATGTTATACTTTACAATGTTATACTTTACAATGTTATACTTTAC
>Ga0302300_1000694_pt1 | contig 22125 bp, 16 predicted proteins | sample III_Palsa_E1_1_FD_198756 | JGI IMG/M metagenome (GOLD analysis project Ga0302300, IMG submission 198756) | Peat permafrost microbial communities from Stordalen Mire near Abisko, Sweden - III_Palsa_E1_1 | ecosystem: Environmental > Terrestrial > Soil > Palsa > Peat permafrost | place: Sweden... | reverse complement strand
AAAGGGCGAGGGCGGCGTCATGCTCCTTGCGAATACGCAAAGTATTCGCCGCGTCCCATTCCTTGCCCTCGCCCTTTGTGGGTGGCAACGCAAGCCCATTATTAGCGTGAACAGGCCCTAGCTTGGCCGTGCGCTTGCACGGAAAGGAGATGCCATGCCTGGCAGTGATTCTTGTCCTTCTTGTTTCGATAGTTACGAAATTCCAGAAAATTTTCTCTTGATCCAGGAGAAGCGAGCCGCGTTCCCAGGCTGAGAGTGCCTTGACACTCAAGCATCGAACCCGCTGGCTTCTCCAACTCAGCCACGGAGTTCCCATGTCCTTCTCGAACCTGCGTCCAGCAGCCTCCTCAATTCATCCGCCAGCGCCGAGCGCTGTGCTTGACGATGCACACAACGGCGACATCCAAGGCGCGTTCGGCACCATCGCTCAGCATGACACGGCGCCCCGCTTAAACTGGTTCGCCAAATTTCGCACCTTGCTGGCGATCCTGGGCCCCGGCCTGATCGTGATGGTAGGCGATAACGATGCCGGCGCCTTTGCTACCTATACCCAAGCCGGGCAAAATTACGGCACCACCTTGTTGTGGACGCTGATGTTGCTGATCCCCGTTTTGTTTGTGAATCAGGAAATGGTCTTGCGTCTCGGCGCGGTCACGGGTGTGGGTCACGCCCGTTTGATTTTTGAGCGCTTCGGCAAATTCTGGGGTGCTTTTAGCGTAATCGACTTGTTTGTGCTGAACGCCTTGACCATCGTGACCGAATTTATCGGCATTACCTTTGCCGTCGAATTTTTGGGCGTCAGCAAACTGATGGGCGTGGGAATTGCCGCGGTGCTGACCATGGCCGCTGTCAGCACCGGCAGTTTTCGCAAATTCGAACGTTTTGCCATGGTGCTGGTATTCGCCAGTTTGCTGCTGGTGCCGGTGCTGGTGATGGTACATCCGCCGGTAGGGCAGATTGCGCGGGATTTTGTCATGCCGAATTGGCCCAAAGGCTCGAAGCTGAGCGACGTGATGTTATTGGTGATCGGCATCGTCGGTACCACCGTGGCGCCGTGGCAGCTATTTTTTCAGCAAAGCTATGTGGTCGACAAGCGTATTACGCCGCGCTTTCTCAATTATGAAAAAGTGGATCTGTGGATTGGCATCGGCCTGGTGATGATCGGCGGTGTGGCGATGATGGCCTTTGCGGCACAACTGTTCGGCGGGCGCCCCGAATTCGGCAACTTTACCGATGCGGGCGGTGTGTTGGCGGGCCTGAACAAGTATGCCGGGCGCACGCCCGCGGTACTGTTTGCGATTGCCTTGATTGACGCGTGCATCATCGGCGCCGCTTCGGTTTCTTTAGCGACCGCTTATGCGATCGGCGATGTGTTCTCGATTCGCCACTCTTTACACCGCAAGGTCGGCGATGCGAAGGGCTTTTATTTGATCTATTTCGGCATCGTGGCTTTTGCCGCGGTACTGGTCCTGATTCCGGGCTCGCCCTTGGGATTGCTCACCGAGGCGGTACAGACACTGGCCGGTGTACTGCTACCCAGCGCCACCGTGTTCTTGTTGTTGCTGTGCAATGATAAAGCGGTGTTGGGTCCCTGGGTCAATGCAAAAAAACTGAACTTGTTTACCGGTGCCATTATTTGGATCCTGGTGATGCTGTCGGTTATTTTGACGGCTGCCACGGTGTTCCCCGAGATTAGCGGCGCTACCATCCTGTCGATCTTGGGTGGGGGCACGGTGTTTGCCTTGCTGGGTTATGGCATCACGCTGGTGCTGCAAAAAAGCGGCTCAAAGCCGGGTGTGAAGCAATCGATGAAGCGTGCCACGGTAGCTTATTTGCATGAGCAAAAACAACGCCAGGGCGGATGGCGTATGCCGCCGATCGAAGAACTGCCTGCTCCCAATCTGACCATGAGCAAGCGGGTCTGGATGGGAATTTTGCGCGGTTATCTGCTGGTTGCAGTGGGTTTGGTCATTGTCAAAGTGGTGCAGATGATGTTGCATTAAGCCATGCAGATGGAACCGTGGCGCCGGATCCATCTACGCCAGGCGCCCCGGTTTTCGGCGATGGGATATCCTGTTTCAGCTTGAGGTCCGCACTCGGACCTGCATCCCGGGGGCCGGACCCAGGCGAGCGGAGTGGAAGAATTTCGCCGCCGGCCCGGCAGGCGGAGGTATCCTTAGGTTTCCGAGCAAAAAGCCAGGTTGTGTCTAAGCAAACGGCAATCTATACCGATGCGCCGACAGATGCAGGGAGACCGCATGAGCAATCAGGAACCGAATACGCTGGATGCTTGGCATGCCGCAAGATTGCTGGCTCGCCGCGAATTGAGTGCGGTCGATTTGCTACGTTCCTGCCTGGATCGCATTGCGGCGCGCAATGCCGACATTCAAGCTTTTAATTTTGTCGCCGCCGACGCTGCCCTGGCCCATGCTCGCGCGCTCGATTCCGGGGCTGTGCGCGGCTTGTTGCATGGTTTGCCGCTGGGAATCAAAGATCTGTTCGATGTGGTTGGCATGCCGGCTACCTATGGTTCACCCATTTATGCAGCGCACTATCCGATTGCCGACGCGGCCGCGGTCGCCTTGTGCAAGGAGGCCGGAGGAATTGCGCTGGGCAAGACCGTCACCACTGAATTCGCCGCCTTCCAGCCTGGACCCACGCGCAACCCGCGCCGCACCGATCATACGCCCGGAGGCTCGTCCAGCGGTTCGGCTGCGGCGGTGGCGGACTATATGGTGCCGCTGGCGTTCGGCACCCAGACCGCGGGTTCGATTATCCGGCCGGCATCGTTTTGCGGCGTAGTCGGTTACAAGCCGAGTTTTGGGCGGATCCCGCGCGCGGGTGTCAAAGGGTTGGCGGAATCGCTGGATACTGTCGGCGGTTTTGGCCGCAGTGTGCGCGACGTCGGTTTGCTTGGCGCGGTGTTGTTGGGCGATCGGCGGCTGGCCGAGTTACCCGAAAATCTTGAGCGACAGTCGTTGCGCATCGGTTTTTGCCGCACCGATTTGTGGCTGGTGGCCGACGACAGCACCCGCCACGCGTGGGCGGATGCTCATGCTCGGCTGCAGCGAGCCGATATCGCCGTACTTGAGGTAGAGTTGCCGGACGCTTGCGCGCCGCTGGTTGAATTGCATAAAAGCGTGATGGCGCATGAAGCCGCCCGCGTCCTGGCCGACGAGCGCCTGCGTCATCGCGGTCAGCTTAGCCAGCGGCTATTGGCGCTGATGGACGAGGGGCTTACGATTGATGGCGCGCGCCATTTGGCCAATATGGCTCAGGTCGAATTGGCCAAAAAACAGATCGAATCCTGCTTCGATGAGGTCGATGTCCTGCTGACACCGAGCGCTATCGGCGAAGCGCCGCAAGGACTCGACGCCACCGGCGACCCGGTGTTTTGCCGTTATTGGACCTTGCTCGGTTTGCCTTGCGTCCACCTGCCGTTTGCTTATGGCATTTCGGGCTTGCCGGTAGGTTTGCAACTGGTCGGGCGGCATGGCGACGATCGCCGTTTGTTGGCGATCGCTCATTGGGTTCATACCCAACTCAACGCGATGGAGCATGATTAAACTTGCCGACGTCGGTGAGAAGCATCGAGATAACACTCTTCCCGGCCACCGTCGGCACCGGCATCAGCCCATCCATCGCTGAAAAAGCATGACGGGGCAGGTCTGCAATGCGAAAATAGCTGATCTATTCGAAACCTGCCGCAGGCGGCCTTAAGCCCTTGTCTTCAATCCATGTACCTTAATTTTTTACCTTCGTTTTTGTTACCGGTTTTATGCCCGCACCCGCGGGTAAAAACCGGGCGGGGAGGGGCGCATGGTCAGCGCTGAGACCCTCGCCTGGCCCGATGCATCGGCCCGCGATGCCTACTATATGCGGCTTGCACTTGATCAGGCCGAACATGCCCGGGTGCGCGGCGAAGTACCGGTGGGCGCGGTCATCGTGCGCGACGATACCGTCATTGCCAGCGGCTTCAATCAGCCTATCGGTTTACATGATCCGTCTGCGCATGCAGAGATGGTGGCCTTGCGCGCTGCCGCGCTGCAGCTTGAAAACTACCGTTTACCGGGCTGCGAGATTTTTGTCACGCTCGAACCGTGCCTGATGTGCTCGGGCGCCATTATGCATGCCCGTTTGGCACGGGTGGTTTTTGGTGCGCGCGACCCCAAGACGGGAGCCTGCGGCAGTGTCGTCGACGTATTTGCGCAAGAGCGCCTGAACCACCATGCGACCGTCACCGGTGCCGTGCTGGAGGATGCCTGCGCACAATCGCTGAGTTCGTTTTTTGTCGCGCGCCGGCGAGCCGTACGCGAAGCCCGTGCGCTGCAAGCTGCACCACACCCGCACCTTGAGCCATGACTGCATCCCATTCCATTACGCTCATCGCACCTTCCGGTTACCCGGCCGATCCGCTCGCAGCCGTTCGCGGCATCCATCGTCTACGCGATGCCGGGCACGCGGTGAGCGGTGTCGAAACCACCGGCCGCCGTTACCAACGTTTTGCGGGGTCCGATGCACAACGTGTCGCGGATTTGAACCGGCTGGCCGATCCGGCCAACCCCTTATCCGATATCGTGCTGGCGGTGCGCGGCGGTTTTGGCGCCAGCCGTTTGCTGGGCGAAATCGACTATGCGGGCCTGAAAAAGCGGCTCACTGGAACACCCACCGCCTTGGTCGGGCATAGCGACTTTACGGCGATTCAGCTTGCTTTGCTGGCACAAAGCGGGCTGACGACCTTTGGCGGCCCGATGCTGATATCGAATTTCGGCGCGGCAATACTGGATCAGACTACCTGGGATAGTTTCTGGCACACGCTGAATACCCCACAGACCACCCTGGAAATCGCGGCCCCACAGACCGACGCGGTGCAAGTGGAGGGGATTTTATGGGGCGGCAACCTGGCTTTGTTGACGGCCATGATAGGCACGCCCTATATGCCGCAAATCGACGGCGGCGTGATGTTTATCGAAGACGTTAACGAACCGCCGTTTCGCATCGAACGGATGATTTTGCAATTGCATCAAGCCGGTATTCTGGCGCGGCAGCAAGCGCTGATATTGGGCGATTTCACCGACTATACCCAGACTCCCTATGACAACGGCTATACCTTGGAGACGATGATCGAGAGCCTGCGTCATCGCTTGGGTTTGCCTATAGTCTGGGGTCTGCCGTTCGGACATGGGTCGACCATCGTGACGTTGCCGGTTGGTGCTCCCGCGCGTCTGGTGTCGCATACCGAGGGCTTCAGCCTGAGTTTTTCGGCCTATCCGAACTTTGCTTAAGTGCCGCACGGGCCCGGGGCATGGGCCGCGACGCACAATTCCGGTGGCGCGCTGCCGGGATGCTACAATACACGGTTTTTTTCCCAGTTGACATCAAAAGGGTCGCGCAGTGCTGTCTACCGCCAATATCACCATGCAGTTCGGGCCTAAGCCCTTGTTTGAAAATATTTCCGTCAAATTCGGAGAGGGCAACCGTTACGGCCTGATCGGCGCGAATGGCTGCGGCAAGTCGACTTTTATGAAAATCCTCGGTGGCGATCTTGACCCATCGAGCGGCAACGTCATGCTTGAGCCGAATATCCGTCTGGGTAAGCTGAAACAGGATCAGTTCGGCTACGAAGAGATGCGGGTGCTGGACGTGGTGATGATGGGCCACACCGAAATGTGGCAGGCCATGGCCGATCGCGATGCGATTTATGCCGATCCGGAAGCGACCGACGACGACTACATGCGCGCCGCCGACCTTGAAGCCCGTTTTGCTGAATTCGATGGTTACACCGCCGAAGCGCGCGCCGGCGAGTTGCTGCTGGGCGTGGGCGTGCCGACCGAGCAGCATAGCGGCCCCATGAGCGGCGTGGCCCCCGGCTGGAAACTGCGGGTGTTGCTGGCCCAGGCCTTGTTCTCGAATCCCGACGTCTTGCTGCTGGACGAGCCGACCAACAACCTGGACATCAACACCATCCGCTGGCTCGAAGATGTGCTTAATCAGCGCAATTCGACCATGATTATCATCTCGCACGATCGCCACTTCCTGAACCAGGTCTGCACTCACATGGCCGATATGGATTACGGCACGCTCAAGGTGTATCCGGGCAATTACGACGACTATATGCTGGCGTCGGCGCAGGCCCGCGAACGGCAAGTCAGCGCCAACTCGAAAGCGAAAGACCGGATTATCGAACTGCAGGATTTTGTGCGCCGTTTTTCGGCCAACAAATCGAAGGCGCGCCAGGCCACCAGCCGGGCGAAACAGATCGACAAGATCAAGGTCGAGGACATCAAGCCGTCTTCGCGGCAAAACCCGTTTATTCGCTTCGAATTCGACAAGAAACTACATAATCTGGCGGTCAATGCGGAAAGCGTGCGCAAGACCTACGACCGGGTGATTTTTAATAATCTCGACTTGTCGGTGCAGTCGGGCGAAAAAATTGCGATCATCGGTGAGAACGGCGCCGGCAAAACCACCTTGCTGCGCTCGTTGTTGGGCTCGGTCGAGGTTGACGGCGGTACCGTCAAATGGGCCGAGCACGCCAATGTCGGTTATATGCCGCAGGACACCTCGGAAGAATTTCCGGTGGACCTGTCGCTGACCGACTGGATTCAGCAATTCGCCCAGGAAGGCGATGACGACCAGGTGTTGCGCGGCACGCTGGGTCGTTTGCTGTTTGGCGGCGACGACGTACGCAAGTCGGTCAAGGTCCTGTCGGGTGGCGAAAAAGGCCGGATGATCTGGGGCAAGTTGATGCTCGGCAAACATAATGTGCTGATGATGGACGAGCCGACCAACCATATGGATATGGAATCGATCGAGTCGTTGCAAATCGCCCTCGAAAAATTCCCGGGCACTTTGATTTTTGTCTCGCATGACCGTGAATTCGTGAACGGCCTGGCTGGCCGGATTATCGAAATCAAGATGGATGGCAAGGTCAACGATTACCACGGTACGTATGAAGAGTATTTGAGCAATCAGGGCCTGCAATAAGCGCTGCTGCATTTGGTGAGATAACAAACACCCGGCCTGCGTGCCGGGTGTTTGTTATTGCGCGGCCGACGCGCAGGCGGTGGGCATCGCGGCGGCGGTTATTTCAGCGAAGCGGCGGGCGGCTTTATGCTGGCCATGATGGGTGCGTTCCACCAGTCCCACCTCGCGATAAAAAGTCTCATTTCCCAGGCTGATTGCCGTGATGCCCGCGGGCCATCCGCCTGGCCCTGCAATCGTGGGCACCAGCGCGACCCCGATACCGCGCGCGACCATTTGCACAATGCCCTGGATCTCGTCCATTTCGAGGACTTCGTTAACTTTAAGCCGGGCCCGCAGCAGGAACCGCTCGACCAGGCGGCCGCCAAAAGAGCCGCGGTCATAGCGGATAAACGGCGCTTGCTTGAGGATCTGCCGCCAGGACGCGCAGTCGCCGGCCATCGCGCTGGGCACCAATAAAACAAACGGCTCGGTGGTCAATGAGCGCCATGAGAGCTCGGCCGGCAGCGCGAAAGAGGGGCGAATAATCACCGCGACGTCGATCTCGCCTGAGTCAACTTGACCGAGAAGATTGAGCGACACCCCCGGCACGAGACGGATGCGCCAGGCGGGTAACTCCCGGCGGAAATTTTGCACGGCATCCACCAGAAATGAAATCTGTGCCGAGGCAATCGCACCGACCCGCAACAAGCCGGCATGCTCCACACTTCCATCGAGTTTTTCCAGCCGCGCATACAGGGTGAGCAGTTCTTCGGCCAGTGCGAGTGTCTCGTGGCCCGCACCGTTAAGCGTAGCGGAACGGCCGGTTCGATCGAACAAGGCGCGGCCCAGGTGCTCTTCGAGCCGCTGTATTTGAGCGCTGACGGCCGATTGCGTCAGGCCGGTGCGGGCGCCTGCTGCGGCAAAAGTACCGTGCTGACACACGGCAATAAAGGTCTTGAGTTCACGCAGCATGGGTTATCAATCAATATTTTTGATGGTGAGATCAATAATATATCGTTTTTCATCAATTTTTATTGAGTTTAGAATCGTTTCCAAGACTCCCATTCAGCGTAAGACAATGGGGCACACCAACCTCAATCAAGCCGGACTACCACTATGAGCGATACCCGCGCCACGCTGCCCCCATTTCACTTGGCTTTCCCCGTTCACAGCATTGCAGCGGCTCGTGAGTTCTACGGCCAGTTGCTAGGCTGCCCCGAAGGACGCAGTTCAGAGAACTGGGTCGATTTCAACTTTTATGGGCATCAAATCGTGGCTCACCTCGCGCCGGAGGAAGTCAGGCAGGTGAAAACCAGTGCGGTGGATGGCGATGCCGTGCCGGTACGGCACTTTGGCGCGGTGCTGCCGATGGATCAGTGGCAAGCCATGGCCGATAAACTGCGCGCTGCGGGCCTGGCTTTTATTATCGAGCCGCACGTGCGCTTCAGAGGCGAGCCAGGTGAACAAGCGACGATGTTTTTCCTCGACCCGTCGGGCAATGCGGTGGAAATCAAGGCGTTTGCCGATTTGACTTCATTGTTTGCCAAATAACCGGCTCAGCTATTGGCCTGGCCCTGCGGTTGACGAGTGAAATAGACCGCAGTGCCTTCGGCACGAATCCGGGTCCAGACAACGCGTTTTTCTTCGTCGCTTAAAAATACCCAATTACAGACTTCGAGGGCGGTGCGGCCGCATCCTTGGCAAATCTCGTCGAAAAGCGTCGAGCAAATACCGATGCAGGGACTGTCAGGCAGGTCGTTCAGGATGGACATGAGCAAAAATGGAGGGTTGGGCCGTCTATTTTAGACTATTGCCGGCGCCGCCTCCGATTCATCTGAAATCGGCCGAACGTCGATTTCGTACGACGCTCTAGAAATTGTTTTTGAGGTCATCGGTTTTGATGTTAATTTCTGATTTTTCAATATTAAGTGCGGTGCGGGCCGGCGAGCGTTCACGCCTCGGTGCCGCGCGCTTTAAATCGGGAGATCGGGATGGATGGAAATGTAAAACCGGGTGTGGTCCGCCTGATCAAGCTGGCGGCCTGCGTTTGCGCCGGTATTGCGTCGTTATCCGCCACGCCGGCATGGGCCGCGGGCGGAAATCTGAATATCTACAATTGGTCGGACTACATCGCCAAAGATACGATTCCCAACTTCGAAAAACAGAGTGGGATTAAAGTCCGCTATGACGTCTACGATAGCGACGATACGCTGCAAGCCAAACTGCTGACGGGCAGTTCGGGTTACGACATCGTGGTGCCGACCAGCAATTACGCCGGTAAACAAATCGCGGCCGGGGTGTTCGCCCCACTCGACAAATCCAAATTACCGAATTTGAAGTACCTCGATCCGCAACTGATGGCGCTGGTCGCCGGGTCGGATCCGGGCAACAAGTATGTCGATCCCTGGGCTTATGGCACCACGGGGCTTGGTTATAACGTGACCAAGGTGCAGCAACTGCTGGGCAAGTCGGTGCCGTTGGATAACTGGGATGTCCTGTTCAAACCCGAGCTTATTTCGAAGTTGAAAGGCTGCGGCGTATCGGTGCTGGACGCACCGGACCAGGTATTCGCGGCTACCCTGCATTACATTGGGCGCGACCCCAACAGCAGCAACCCGGCCGATTATCAGGCCGCGCTCGAAACCCTCAAGAAAATTCGTCCTTACATCACGCAATTTAATTCCTCGGGTTATATCAACGACCTGGTGGGTGGCGACGTGTGTTTTGCCTACGGTTTTTCCGGCGACGTGGTGATTGCCAAGCATCGCGCCATCGAAGCCAAGAAGGCTTACAAAATTGAGTATTACATTCCCAAGGGCGGCGCTCCGGTCTGGTTCGATGTGATGGCCATTCCCAAAGACGCGAAAAATAAAGATGCCGCCTTGGCCTGGATGAACTACATCGAAACGCCGCAAGTTCATGCCGCGATTACCAATGAAGTTTATTACCCCAGTGTCAATCTTGAGTCACGCAAGTATGTGGACAAGGATGTAGCGCAGGATCCGGCGGTGTATCCGCCGGCCGACGTGGTCAAGACCCTGTTTTTGCTGAAACCGCTGTCGCCGGAAATCTTGCGTCTTGAAACCCGTTTGTGGACGCAACTTAAAACGGGACATTGAGCCGGACGACTCAGGTAAGGCATCGCAACAGGCTGCCGGCAAACCTGTTTGATTGGGTTGCCGGCGCATGCACCAGGCGTTGCGCGATTGTCCCCTGCATTCGCCTGCATTCGTCTGTGTCACAAAGCCCCTGGATTACCGGGGGCTTTGTTCATGTTGATAAGGAAGAACTCCCGGATTATGAGTGAGCAGTTAAAAGTCCCAGGCAAACCTGGGGTGCAACAGCATGGACCCGCGGCTTCGGGCATACGTGCGAATCCCGAAGCACGCATCGATCACTTTGTGCAAGTCATCGATGTGGTCAAGAAATTTGGCGATACGGTGGCAGTCCAGAATGTGGCTTTGACCGTCAAGAAAGGTGAGTTATTTGCGCTGCTCGGTAGTTCGGGCTGCGGCAAGTCGACACTGCTACGCATGCTGGCCGGCTTCGAAACCGTTACGTCGGGCAAAATTCTGATCGATGGCGAAGATCTGGCGACACTGCCGCCTTATCGGCGCCCGGTCAATATGATGTTCCAATCGTACGCCTTGTTTCCGCATATGACGGTCGAGGCCAACATCGCTTTTGGCTTGAAGCAGGAGCGTTGTCCGAAAGCGGAACTGCGCGAGCGTGTCGCAGCTGTCCTGGAACTGGTGCAAATGACGCGTTTTGCCAAACGCAAACCTCATCAATTGTCGGGTGGCCAGCAACAACGGGTGGCGCTGGCCCGCAGTCTGATCAAACGTCCCAAACTATTGCTGCTGGATGAGCCGATGTCGGCGCTCGACAAGCAGATACGCCAGCGGACCCAGATTGAGCTGGTCAATATCCTGGACCAGGTCGATGTAACCTGCATCATGGTGACGCACGATCAAGAAGAGGCGATGACCATGGCGGACCGGATCGCCGTGATGAGCGAAGGGCAGATTGTGCAAATCGGTACGCCGCATGAAGTCTATGAATTCCCGAATAGCCGTTTTTCGGCCGAATTTATCGGCTCGACCAATTTATTTGAAGGTAAAACGGTCGAAGATGAGCCCGATTATGTTTATATCGAGAGCCCTGAACTGCCCAAGCGCTTGTTTATCAGTCACGGCATTACCGGCCCCTTGGGCATGAGCGTCAGCGTATCGGTGCGCCCGGAACGGGTTTCCGTGAGCCGCACACAGCCGGTGCAGGACACCAACTGGGCCCAAGGCGTAGTGACCCATATCGCTTATATGGGCAGTTATTCGCTATATCACGTGCAACTGCCGTCGGGCAAAACCGTGGTGGCGAACATGTCCAGTCTGGCTTTGTCGGAAATGGGCGCGCCCGAGCTCGACGAAACCGTTTCGGTCAGTTGGAGTCCGACCTCCGCCGTGGTGCTGACCCAATGAAAACGACGCGCTGGAAGTTTCCCCTGATGACTCGTTGGTGGCCCGCGGGCCGCTCGCTGGTGATTGCAGGCCCCTACCTGTGGCTGCTGCTGTTTTTTTTCGTGCCGTTTTTATTGGTGGTGAAGATCAGTTTCGCCGACCAGCAAATGGGCATCCCGCCTTACACCGACTTGATCACGCTGAAGGACGGTGTCGCGAATTTCACCTTCGATCTGACGCACTATGCGTTCTTGCTGACGGACAGCCTGTATTTTTCCGCCTATCTGAACTCGATCAAGATCGCGGCGATTTCGACTCTGTTCTGTCTCGTGATCGGTTATCCGATGGCGTATTACATCGCCCGTTCCAGCCCGCGCATCCGTAATTTGTTAATGATGGCGGTGATGTTGCCTTTCTGGACCTCATTTCTGATCCGGGTATATGCCTGGATCGGCATTCTGAAAAACAATGGTTTGCTGAATAACACCTTGATGTCCCTGGGTCTGATTCATACCCCGTTCGAGCTTTATCACACCAACATTGCGGTGTATATCGGCATGGTGTATTCCTACCTGCCGTTCCTGGTGATGCCGTTGTATGCGCATTTGGTGAAAATGGACGTGGCCTTGCTGGAAGCCGCTTACGACCTCGGCGCCAAGCCATGGAAGACCTTTGTACACATCACTTTGCCCTTGTCGAAGAACGGCATTATTGCGGGCTGCCTGCTGGTGTTTATCCCGGCAGTCGGCGAATACGTGATTCCCGAACTGCTGGGCGGCGCCAATACACTGATGATAGGCCGGGTGATGTGGGACGAGTTTTTCAGCAATGCCGACTGGCCCATGGCCTCGGCGGTCACTTGCGCCATGGTGCTGCTGTTGCTGGTGCCGATGATGTTGTTCCAGCATTTCCAGACCAAGCAAATGGATGAGACGCGATGATCAAACCTAATCGTGGATTGCAAGTCACGCTGCTGGGCATCGGTTTTTTGTTTCTCTACATCCCGATTATCAGCCTGGCGGTCTACTCATTTAACGCATCGCAACTGGTGACGGTATGGAGCGGGTTTTCGTTGAAATGGTATGCGGCCTTGTTGCAGGACGATGAACTGATCGATGCCGCGGTGTTATCGTTGAAGGTTGCCCTGATGACCGCCTTTGCTTCGGTGGTGATTGGAACCTGGGCCGGTTTTGTGTTGGCACGGATGGGGCGCTTTCGCGGCGTCACGCTGTTTAACGGCCTGATCAGCGCGCCGCTGGTGATTCCCGAGGTGATCCAGGGCATTTCCCTGCTGCTGCTGTTTGTCGAAATGGGGAATTTGCTGGGTTGGCCCGGCGAGCGCGGTATGGTGACGATCCTGATCGGTCATATCATGCTGTGCGTGTCTTATGTGGCGATTGTCATCCAGTCGCGTTTGCGCGGCATGAATCCTTCTCTGGAAGAAGCCGCACTCGATCTGGGCGCGACGCCGGTGCGGGTGTTTTTCTGGATTACGCTGCCTTTGATTTCACAGGCGCTGATTTCGGGCTGGTTGTTGTCTTTCACTTTGTCTATCGACGACGTTGTGACTTCGGCATTTCTCTCCGGTCCCGGTTCAACCACCTTGCCGCTGGTGGTGTTCTCGCGAGTACGGTTGGGGCTGAACCCGGAAATGAATGCGCTGGCCACCTTGTTTATCTCGGTGGTGACGGTTGGTGTGGTGATTGCCAATTACGTGATGCAATCGGCCGAGCGGCGGCGGGTTGCGCTCGCTGTTTGACTGCATCCCGGCACGCGGTGCCGGCGGATAAAAGCGCCGCACCGTGCAGGCGGCAGGAATGCGCTCTAAACCTGTACGTTGCGCAAACGTTCAGCGTAACTCAGGTGAGACTCGAAGCTGGGCAGGTCGATGTTGGTGCCGCACAGCAGGACGCCAACGCGTTTGCCCGCCAACTGCTCACGCAGAGGGCCGAGCAGGGCGGCAGTCGCCGCCGCGCAGGCGGGTTCGACGGCGAGCTTTAAATGCTCGAACAGGTACAGCATGGCGAGCCTCAGTTGGTCGTCGCTGACCAGCACGATCTGATCCAGATAACGCCGACACAAGGCGAAGCTGTATTCCTCGGTATGCGGTGCCATCAGGCTGTCCGCAATCGAGCGCATGGCGCCCATGTGGATCGTGTGATTGGCCGCAAAGCTTTTGCTCATGGCGTCCGAACCGGCCGGTTCGACACCGAAAATCTGGCAGCGCGGATTGGCCAGGCGCAGCGCGGTGGCCATGCCCGCGGCAAGCCCGCCGCCACCGATGGGAATAATCACGGCGTCCAGATCGGGGGCTTGGGTGACCCATTCATAGCCCAAGGTCGCGTTGCCCAGCACCGTGCGATAGCCATTGAACGGGTGCACAAAATAACGGCCCTGGTCGGCTTCGATTTCACGCACCAGACTGAAGGCATGCGCCAGATCGTCGGCCATCACGATCTGCGCGCCATATTTTTGGCATAAGCCAATCCGCGCCGGACCGGCCGATCGCAGCATCACCACTTTGGCATCGATACCCAAACGCATCGCCGCATACGCCACGGCGATCGCATGATTACCGGCGCTGACGCAAGTGACGCCCGCATTGCGCTCGACATTATTGAGCGCCAGCAAATTGGAAAATGCGCCCCGGACCTTGAAGCTGCCGCCGGCTTGCAACAACTCGAATTTGAAATTGACCGTGGTGTGCCCGAGCGACATCAAATCGGCTTTGTCGAATACCGGGGTACGGTTGACCCACGGCGTCAGCGCCATATGCTGAGCCGCGATCTCGTCGAGGCTGGGGACTTTTTCGCCCTGGATAGCGGAATCGGGGTGAACCAATTTCGATAAATCGTGCATGGTCAGGCGAGAGACAGGCTGTGTATCAGCTTGCGGGTGAATGATTCGCAGGCGCTGAGCTGGTCCAGGGTCACAAATTCATTGGGCTTGTGGGCCTGGGCGATATCGCCTGGACCGCACACCACGCTGGGCACGCCGGCGGCCTGAAACAGGCCGGCCTCGGTACCGTAAGCGACTTTGCGCCGATCCTGGTCGGCCGTCAGGGCGCGGACCAACTGCGTGATCGCGTCTTGCTCCGACGCATCGAAGGAGGGCGCGGCCGCGATCCGGCTGAACTCGATTCCGGCGTCTGCGTAAACACGTCGCATGGCAGGCTCAAGCTTTTCGCGGGCGTAATGCTCGACCTTGGCGAAGATGCCGGTCGGGTCGATGCCGGGCAGGTTGCGATATTCAAAGGTAAATTCACACAGCGCCGGCACCGTATTCAACGCGATGCCGCCGCTGATCAGGCCGGTCGACGCGGTGCTGAACGGCACGTCGAAGGCCTCGTCGAAAGGCCCGTCGGCGAGCATCTGGTCGGCCAGGTCGCGGATATGGCAAATCAGTCGCGCGGCATATTCGATGGCATTCACCCCTTGCGGGGTCAGCGAAGAATGGGCGGCCAGGCCGCGTACGCAGCATTTGTAGGCGTTGATGCCTTTATGCGCGATGATCGGGCGCATGGTGGTCGGCTCACCGACGATACAGCCGTCGAGCCGGATGCCGCGCCGCTTCAGGTCGGCAATCATGTAGGGGGCGCCGACACAACCGACCTCTTCGTCGTATGACAGGGCAAAGTGCAAGGGCTGTTTTAATTGAGCTTGCTGCATCTCCGGCAGCAGCGTCAGGGCTACGCCGATAAAACCTTTCATGTCGCAAGCGCCGCGGCCGTAGAGCTTACCGTCCTTGATCACGGTTTTAAACGGATCGGTATCCCACTTTTGCCCATTCACCGGGACCACATCGGTGTGGCCCGACAAAGCGATGCCGCCATCGGTTTCGCCGTTAGACGCGGGGACGGTAGCGAACAGATTGGCTTTGCGGCCGGCGCTGTCGTGGGTCAGCACGGCATCGATGCCGGCCTGCTTGAGATGGTCGCGTACCGTTTCGATCAGACCGAGGTTGGATTCGCGGCTGGTGGTATCGAAGCCAATCAGCTTTTCGATCCAGGGCAGGGAAATGGGTTGGGCGCTTGGGTTCAATGCAGCAACCCCGTGCAGAGCGGGTTCGACGACGTCTGACATGGAAGTACTCCGGCAAGTTCTTCGTCAAATCATATATCAAATCGGCGGCTAAGACCCGTCTAGCTTAGGAATGGAGGCTCAGGCAATGGGCAAGGTCACGCGATAAATATGGCCGTCGCCGGCGTTTTTTTTGATCTCAGCCATATCTTCCTCAACGAATCGATCCAGTATTTAAAAATTTCAGTTGGTCTTATTTTTGGTGATTGTTGGCGTCTATAAAATATATGACTTATCGTTGAGCGTATTAATTTAAGAGATTATTATAAAAAATAAAATCATTTAATTTCTTGATGAGGCGCACATTCCATATCGGCCAATTTTTACTGTGTAATATATATTTTATATAAATAATAATTTTGGACAAAAATAAATTAAAAACGTAAAATGGAAATTATTTATGGATAGAAAAAATTTTCAATCCAGTATATTTTTATTAATTGCAGCCATTATTTGGGGCTGTGCGTTTGTTGCCCAAAAAATTGGTATGAAAACTATCGGGCCGTTCTGGTATACAGGATTGCGCTTTGCGCTGGGTACGGTTCTCATTTTTCCTTTGATATTTTTTGAAAAGCCTGAACATTCGATTGTTCGACGAGATTGGTTATCGGGAATTGGAATAGGTTTATTGTTGTTTATTGCCATAAATCTTCAGCAGATTGCGCTAATTTATGCTCGCGTGTCAAATACTGGTTTTATAACTAGTTTATACGTAGCACTGGTTCCTATTATTTGCATGTTCTCTGGCCATCGTTACGGTATAGGCGTGTGGGGCGGTGCTTTTATGGCAACCGCTGGTCTTTATTTATTGAGTGTGCACGGTGAATTACAAATCGATCCTGGTGATTTTTTTACTTTGTTAAGCGCATTCTTCTGGGCTTTCCAAGTCATCGCACTCTCCACGTATGGGCATGGCTTGCCTCCTATACGAATGGCCGTTACACAATCTGCAACCTGCGTTGTTTTATCGCTCGCCGTGGCTGTATTTCGAGAACCTATCTCACTCAAAATAATCAGCAATGCCGGCATTCCACTCCTGTATGGCAGCGTGATGTCCGTGGCGATAGGATTCACATTGCAAGTATTGGCCCAGCGCCATATTCGTGCGGCTCATACCGCAATTATTCTTAGTCTGGAATCCGTCATTGCCGCTGGTGCAGGCTGGCTATTCTTGCACGAAGTGATCGACATACGGGCACTTGTAGGCTGCGCACTAATACTCATTGGTACTATTTGGGCGCAACTCTCCTCAGAAAAGACGCCTTCCAAAAGAGTCGCTTTAGTTGAGAATCGGCCTTCCTGAAAAATAATATTTTAAATTATCCGATAAAAATCATGACCGGAAATTTCATATGAGGCCGTTTTTTAAATTTTACCTCGATAAAATTATATTTTTAAAAAAACTCATGATTTAATGCATGAGCTGGAAAATAAGATGTTTTTTGTATATAAAATATCATGGAGTCAGTTATGGCCAGATTTGAAAAAACAACCCTGACGGCTAAAGAGCGAGAATGTTTAACTGCAGATCCGGAAAGGCAAGACGATGCTCATATATTAGGTGCCTACGACTATCTAGCGGACGAAAAACTTGCCGCTCGATATGCGGTTATTTCTGGATTGATCGAGCAATATGATTGCAATATAATTTTGGATATTGGTTGCTATGTGGGCGGGCTTAGAGGGGCCGTTAATCCGCGTCGCGCATACCATGGCATAGATATATCGCCGAGTGCAATCAGGGAGGCAAAAGAAAAATATTCTGATTATAGTAATACTAAATTTATCGTCGGTGATATTCGCGATAACGTGCTGCCTTTAAGGCAGTATGAATGCGTTGTATGGGCTGGCATCGGATATGGATATTCTGACAAGGATAATCATAGTTTTTCCGATTTATTCACTAAATCCTGGGAATTGTGTAGCGCTAAAGGGATATTGATATTTGAGTGCATTGAAGATTATGCTTGGGTGCGCTCCAATATAGAAGCGACGAGTCGGCTTTTGAATGCCTTTAATGTCACTCACTCGCTGGCATCAGTTCATAACCGCAGATCTGTTTTTGTTGCGAGAAAGGTTTCCCTTTGACCCAGTAGCGCCACGACCGCGCCAATCGTCTTAAACGGGCTTGCCGTCGCAGTCGAGAGGCGCTAATACGCATAGCGTTAGCGCGGCGTCGCCAGCACCGCCACATCAGGCCTTACCGGTGCGCCCAAAGCCCGCATCACATCTTTCAGCGTCGCCACCCTGACCGCCATATCCGGGCTGCGGGTTTCGATGCGCAGCTTATCCTGGCCGGCCAGCTTGATATGCTTATTGCGCTGCACCATTTCGATGATGCGCATCGCGTCGATCGGCGGCTGGGGGATAAATTGCAGCGAGATGAGATTTTCGGAGGCGTCGATTTTCGCGATTCCGAGCGGCTTGGCCCACAGACGCAAGCGATGAGTTTCGATCAAAGCCTGGGCTTGCGGCGGCATTTTGCCGAAACGATCGATCAGCTCTTCCTGGATATTGTCGATCGCATCGCTGCGCTCGCAATTGGCCAGGCGCTTGTACAAGGACAGGCGTTCCTGCACGTCGCCGCAGAAATCGGAGGGCAGGATCGCCGGCACATGCAGATTGATTTCGGTGGTCGCGCCCAACGGCGAAATCAGGTCCGGCTCATGCCCCGCCTTCAACGCCTTGACCGCATCATTCAACATGTCGGTGTAAAGCTGGAAGCCGATTTCGTGGATGTCGCCGGATTGTTTGTCGCCGAGTACTTCACCGGCGCCGCGAATTTCCAGATCGTGCATCGCCAGGTAAAAGCCTGAACCCAATTCTTCCATTTGCTGGATAGCTTCCAGGCGACGGCCGGCCTGCTTGGTCAGCGCTTGCGGATCGTGCACCAGCAGATAAGCGTAGGCTTGGTGATGCGACCGGCCGACCCGGCCACGCAACTGATGTAACTGCGCCAGGCCGAATTTATCGGCACGGTGCATCAGGATGGTATTGGCGCTGGGCACGTCGATACCGGTTTCGATAATCGTGGTACACAGCAGCACATTGGAGCGCTGGCCGACGAAGTCACGCATCACGCGTTCCAGTTCGCGTTCATGCATTTGTCCGTGGGCCACGGAAATCCGCGCTTCCGGTACCAGTCGTTCCAACATCGCGCGGCGATTTTCGATGGTTTCGACTTCGTTATGCAGGAAATATACTTGGCCGCCGCGCTTGAGTTCGCGCAACATGGCTTCGCGGATGGTGCTGTCGTCTTCGCGCCTGACAAAGGTCTTGATCGCCAACCGCTTTTGCGGTGCGGTCGCAATTACCGAAAAGTCACGCAGGCCTTCAAGCGCCAAGCCCAAGGTGCGGGGAATCGGCGTGGCCGTCAGGGTGAGAATATCGACCTCGGCGCGCAAGGCTTTGAGCGCTTCTTTTTGCCGTACGCCAAAGCGATGTTCCTCGTCGATGATGACCAGACCCAGGCGTTTGAATTGGACTTCCGACGACAACAGTTTATGCGTGCCGATGACGATATCGAGCGTACCTTCGTTGATCTGCTTGATCGAGGTATTGATTTCTTTGCCGCTTTTGAAACGCGACATCTCGGCGATGCGTACCGGCCAGTCCGAAAAACGGTCGGAGAAGGTATTGAAATGCTGTTCGGCGAGCAGGGTGGTGGGCGACAGAATCGCCACTTGCTTGCCGCCCATTACGGCAATAAATGCGGCGCGCAGCGCGACTTCGGTCTTGCCGAAGCCGACATCGCCGCAGACCAGACGGTCCATCGGTTTGCCGCTGGTCATGTCGCCGATCACGGCGGTGATAGCCGCGGCCTGATCCGGGGTTTCTTCAAAGCCGAAACTTTCGGCGAAGCGATCGTAATCGCGCGGTGTCAGGTCGAATGCATGGCCTTGACGCAAAGCACGGCGCGCATAGAGATTGAGCAATTCGGCTGCCGTGTCGCGAATCTGCAGTGCCGCCCGGCGTTTGGCTTTTTCCCATTGACCCGAACCGAGCGCGTGCAAGGGCGCGCTTTCGGGGTCCGCGCCGCTATAGCGCGAAATCACATGCAGTTGCGAGACCGGCACATAAAGCTTGCTGCCGCCTGCATATTCCAGATGCAACAACTCGGTTTCGCCTTCGCCGAGGTCCATCGTGATCAGGCCGAGATAGCGGCCGATCCCATGCTGGCTGTGCACTACCGGGTCGTTGATTTTAAGCTCGGACAGGTCGCGCACCATCGAATCGACGTTGCTTGCCTGCTCCTGGCGGCGGCGTCCGCTACGGCGGGTCAGCGAGCCGTATAACTCGTTTTCCGTGATGATCGCAAGTTTTTCGCCGGGCAGGGCAAAACCGTTCGACAATTCGGCAACGCCGAGGGCGAAGGGTGCGTTACCGGTGACGAAGTCTTCGAAAGATTCGCAGGCAGCCGGTTTCAAGCGATTGTCGTGCAGCCATTGCTGCACCGTTTCGCGGCGTCCGGCCGATTCCGCCACCAGCAGAACACGATAAGCAGTTTTGCTCAGAAAATCGCGCAACGCGGCAGCGGGGTCTTCCGCATGGCGATCCACCGTCAGGTTGGGCAAGGTTACGGCCCAGCCGCCTTCGGGGATGGCGGGCAAGGCTACCCGGGCAAAGGGTTTGGCCAGGATGAAAAAGTCTTCATCGCTGAGAAACAGGCGCTGCGGCTCCAGAATCGGACGCTCCCGATCCGCCGAAAGAAAGTTGTAGCGCTGCCGGGTGTCGGCGGTGAAACGCCGGATCGCCGCGTCCAGGTCGCCGCATAACACCAGTTGAGTGTGTTCGGGCAGATAGTGGAACAGCGTGGCGGTTTCTTCGAAAAACAAGGGCAGATAGTATTCGATACCGGCGGCCGGCACGCCGTTGCCGATGTCCTTATACACCGAGCTGCGGCTGGGATCGCCTTCGAAGGTTTCACGCCAGCGGCTGCGGCAGGCGGTGCGCGCCGCTTCGTCGAAGGGAAATTCGCGCCCCGGCAGCAGGCGTACTTCAGGCACCGGATAGAGACTGCGCTGGGTATCCGGATCGAAAGCGCGGATCGACTCGACTTGATTATCGAATAAGTCGATCCGGTAAGGCAGCGGCGAACCCATCGGAAACAGGTCGATCAAGCCGCCGCGCACACAATATTCACCCGGCCGTACCACCTGGCTGACATGTTCGTAGCCGGCCAGCGTCAATTGCGCTTTGAGCTTGGCTTCGTCGAGCCGGTCGCCCTGGGTAAACGAAAAGGTATAGGCGGCCATATAAGACGCCGGCGGCATTCTGTAGAGCGCCGTGGTGGCCGGCACCAGCAAGATGTCGCAGCGACCTTCGCCGAGGTCGTGCAGCGTCGCCAGTCGCTCCGAAATCAAGTCCTGGTGCGGCGAAAAAGTATCGTAGGGCAGGGTTTCCCAGTCCGGCAGCAAGCGCACCCGGATGTGCGGTGCAAAAACCGTAATTTCATGGTGCAGGCGCTGAGCGTCGGCAGCGCTGGCGCACATCACGGCCAGCAGAGGCAGTTGTGCGCGATAAGCGTCAAAGTAACGCGCAATCAGCAAGGCATCGGCGGAACCGTGCGAGCCGGCGAAAGAAAAGCGCTGCGTCGGCTTGACTAGAGCCAGCGGTATCGATGTGCTACCTGTACGACCTGAAATTTGATCTGACATATAAGACTGGTTGTAAAACATTGCCTGCTTGATGACCGTTTCAAGTCAAGCGCTGCGGGGTGCGCCTGCCTGTTTGCGGCATGGGTCTTGCCAAAAGCCTGTTACACCGGGACCAGCGTCGCTCAAAATAGCAAAGACCGTGCAGAAAAGCACGGTAAACCTTAAGCCCGGGTACTCGCGCGAAGAACGTTATTATAGAATCCGTCTTTGACTTTCACCGGCGTCTTGCGTAAATCGGGGCACCGGTCTCTCTTTCGGGGCTAGAAGTTCAGTGAATTCTCCTTTATTGCCACCCCGGCTGTTTGCCGTGATTCCCTGCGCCGGAGTCGGCTCGCGTGCCGGCACCGCGCTGCCCAAGCAATACAAGACGGTCGCCGGTCACAATTTGCTGCATTTCACCCTGGCGGCGTTCGATGCCTGTTCCGAACTCACCCAAACCCTGGTGGTACTTGCCCCCGACGACACCCATTTCGACCCGCGCCGCTTTGCCGGTTTGCGTTATGCGGTGCGACGCTGCGGCGGCGCAACCCGCCATGCCAGTGTGCTGAACGGTTTATACGCCTTGGCGGAATTCGGCGCACGGGACCATGATTGGGCCCTGGTGCACGACGCGGCCCGCGCCGGCATCACCCCGGCACTGATCCGGGCTTTGGTGGCCGAGGTCAAGGACGATCCCGTAGGCGGCATCGTGGCCTTACCCCTGGCCGATACGCTCAAGCGCGTGGCGAGCGACGATCTGTTCGGCGACCCGGCTGCGGACGGTACGGCAATACCGGCCAAGGCCATGCCGCGGATCGGTAAAACCGAGCCGCGCGATGGGCTATGGCTGGCACAGACGCCGCAGATGTTTCGTTTAGGTCTGCTGCGCGATGCGTTGGAACGCGCGCAGCAAGACGGCTTCAGTGTCACCGACGAAGCCAGCGCCTTGGAGCGCCTGGGGCACCAGCCGCGTCTGGTGCAGGGTAA
>Ga0302300_1000693_pt1 | contig 22130 bp, 31 predicted proteins | sample III_Palsa_E1_1_FD_198756 | JGI IMG/M metagenome (GOLD analysis project Ga0302300, IMG submission 198756) | Peat permafrost microbial communities from Stordalen Mire near Abisko, Sweden - III_Palsa_E1_1 | ecosystem: Environmental > Terrestrial > Soil > Palsa > Peat permafrost | place: Sweden... | reverse complement strand
GTTATAGGACTTGGGTAATTGGTTGGAACATTATAAGTGAATTGAGTTGATATCGGATAAGTGCCTGCAGATGTTATTAGAGATTGGATAGTTGTTGGCCAAGAACCTGCTAGAAGAGATATTAATGGCGCTGGCGGCGGTGTAGATGTATTAGGTGCATTAGATGTATTATTAGATGTTGTTGTAAAAGTTCCGTTAGGTATTTGAGAATTATTGCTATAAACTTGTCCGATATTTGTTATTACGATATATCCTATGTTTTGATTAGGTTCGCCACCAGATAAATTAGCCATACTAACTAATTGAGAACCATTAAAGGTATAACTAATAGGAATATTATTAGAATTTGTGAGAACAGGCGGGCTAGTGAATATTGGTGATGCCGCTAAAGTTTGTAAGACGTGATTTACATAAAAATTTAGAGTATTTGGTGCTGATGTGTTAAAACCATCTGTTAGATAATATGATAAAGAAACTGGTCCAAAATAATTTTGAGTTGGTGTAAATATCCAGTCAGAACCTGATGGCACTAATGAACCCGGAACAAAACCTTCTTTAGAAAATATTTTATAAAGACAATAACCAACCGCTAATAGACCTAACAATAATATTAGGAACGGTAATATGTTTATTATAAGTTTTCTATTTCTTGTCATAAGAGATCTTAAGGATCTTTAATAAATAGAAATATATTTTTTGAAAGGTTTGTTAGAGATTATCCAAAATTATCTAATAGGTCTTTTGATGGATATTTTGAAAGATCTTTGACAAATATATTAGAAGTTTTGCGAATTTATTTATTGCCGTTAGATTCATTTTTTATAAATCTTCTAATTATTTCTCGCATATATTCTAATAATTTTTCAATAATCTTTCAATAGTTTTTCAAATAACTTCCCGATTCGGAGCAAAAACATCCTATTTTATCGTGTTTTATTCAATGGACCAAATTTATCAAAAGTAGCATGTTTTTGCTCCGAATCGGGAAGTTATTTGAAAAACTATTGAAAGATTATTGAAAAATTATTAGAATATATGCGAGAAATAATTAGGAAATTTTTAAAAAATGAATCTAAAGGCAATAAATAAATTCGCAAAACTGCTAAAAGACCATCAAAAGATCGTCAAGCACTTTCAAAAGACCTATTAGATAACTTTTTAGATAACTTTTTAGATAACTTTTTAGATAACTTTTTAGATAACTTTTTAGATAACTTTTTAGATAACTTTTAGATAACTTTTTAGATAACTTTCTAACAAATTCTTAGAAAGACACAACAAAATTTCCATTACTAGTGAAAGTATGTATAATATTTTGACCAGATATCGATATCTGACCACCAGTCGCTAATGGTTGTGTTGAAGAATAACTAATTATAACTATACCAGAAGCACCCGAAAATGGTTTAGCAGTTCCGCTAGATCCACTAGTTCCTGCTGATCCTGATCCACTATTAGCAACTGGTGGATTATTGATTGTCCCACCAACTCCAGAACCACCCAATGCATTTGTATTAGAACCATTAAAAATACATCCAGCACCACCTCCAGCATAAAATACAGTAGAACCACTAATATTACTTGATATTCCTGAACCACCATTTGGAATTGATGTTGCAGGTAATCCAGCAGATGCAGCACCACCACCACCACCACCTACTAAATTTGTAATAGATGTATTCATTACGGAACCAGAACCACCTGCAAAACCTTGACCAGAAACTGCTGAACCACCATAGCCAGTATATGCACCACCACCACCAGAACCACCTGAAGAACCATTAACGCCACTAGTATCATTTTCACCACCTCCTCCACCACCTCCTAACATTATTATACTAACTGTTTGAGAATTTGTCGTTGATATGATGCTAGAATTTGATCCATTAGAACCTAAACCAGTTGTTGGGAGACCACCTAAACCAACTACAATTGAATATGAAGAACCATCAGAAATTGTTAAAGAACCAATTGCTAGACCACCAGCACCTCCACCACCACCAGCACCAAATCCACCAGCACCACCACCTGCTACTACTAGATAGTTTATTGGTAATAAAGTTGAAATACATGAACCATTATTTAACATTACCTGATTTGGAGGACAAGTTGCCAATTGTACATTTAATGGTATTAATGTTGGTTCAGGAGTTAAAAGGGATACACCCGGGGCTAAATAACTTGTACCAATTAGTTGAGATTGTGTTATACGATATGCTGTATTTTCTAAAAATGGCCCAGATAATGATACTGGAACTGCTATAGGATTTTGATGAATCCATGGAACTACAAATGTCAGGGTTAGTGGTCCAACTGCTGGATATGTATTAGATGTATTAGAAGTTGATGGAGACATTGTTTGACCAAAATTATTAGAATCTACTAAATAATAAGTTAAAGAAACTGTTATAGGACTTACGTAATTTAAGGGAACATTATAAGTAAATTGAGTATTTATTGGATAAGCACCTGCTAGATAAGTACCATATGAATTTGATAGGGATGCTATAGAAGTCGGCCAAGGATTTCTTAAAAGAGTTAATGGTTTTGGGGGTGTCGGTGGAGTTTGGGTTGTTAGGGGTAAGGATAGAGTTGTAAATGTTCCGTTTGGTTGATTAATGACATCATTACTATAAACTTGACTAATATTTGTTATGAATAAATACGTAATATTTTGATTTGGTTCTCCACCAGTCAAATTAGCCATACTAAGTAATTGAGAACCATTAAATATATAAGTTATCGGGATATTATTAGAATTTAGTGTTGGCTGTGTTGTTAGAATATTATTTGGATTTATTGCGGATAAAGTTTGAAGGACGTGATTAATGTAAAAATTAATAGTATCTGGTGCTGAAGTATTTATACCATCTGTTAAATAATATCCTAATGAAACTGGACCATAATAATTATGAGTTGGCGTAAATAACCAATTAGAACCTACTGGAGTTATTGAACCAGGAAAACCTTCTTTTCTTAATATAAAATATATTGATAAGCCTAATAAAATTAAAAATAATACGAATATAATTATAATTTTTAACCACTTCTTCATGTCGCTAAATGCTATTTAATAAATAGAAATATAATTTTTATGACTTAATCTTTTAGACTTCTAACGAAATAACCAAGTTGCATTAACATTGATATCATCATATTTAAATCCAGTTATAAAAGACGGATAATTGATTTTTGGAAATTTTCGAGTGGTTATCGACTCCGCTAATATTTTTAATTTATAAAAATCTAAATCATTTTTAATTTCTATATAAAAAATTTTTGCTAAGATCGGATTGCCATTAGAATCCTTTTTGATAGATATCATAGCGGGATGTGTTGCTACTATATTACAAATTGTTTGTTTTTGATTTTTTATTGTTATAAAAGAAACCTTATAATCGTTAATTAGGGTTGTCATTAGGTTCTTTAAAGGGTTCTTTAAAGGGTTCTTTAAAGGGTTCTTTAAAGGGTTCTTTAAAGGGTTCTTTAAAGGGTTCTTTAAAGGGTTCTTTAAATGGTTCTTTAAATGGTTCTTTAAAGGGTTCTTTAAAGGGTTCTTTAAATGGTTCTTTAAAGGGTTCTTTAAAGGGTTCTTTAAATGGTTCTTTAAATGGTTCTTTAAAGGGTTCTTTAAAGGGTTCTTTGAAAATATTTATTACAATTTTATAAATCTTTTAGGTTTGAAAAATGATCTAGTCGTATTTCCGTAATTTTTAAACTGATTTGGTAAAAATACTTGTTCATTATGTTGGAGATCAAGTTGTCTTCTATGTCTTGTATGATAATAATTAAGTATTGTTGGATGAAATTTAACATTTGACAAACATAAATCTAACTGATTTTCATAACAAAGTTTCTCTAATAATTCATTTTGACAAACTAATGGTAAATTTAAAAATAAGGGAGAATACAAACCATTTATTTTTAAATTATATAAATGAAAATTTAGAAACTGCTCTCGAGACATAATGACATCATTTGTTTTAACATCTTCTACCTTGAGTATAAATTTTTTTGAATTTTTCAGTCGCCATTTTATAGAACAAATAAAAAAAATCATTAGAGGTTGTTAGGTATCTTTTTAAAAAATGTTTAAAGAAATTTTTCAATATTTTATTAGGATTTTCTATAGAGAGCCTGATCTTATTATAGGACGTTCTGATCCGGAAGTATATTTAAGACGTTGGTATATTATTCCACATAATAGATTTTTTAATATTTTTTTGCATAATTTTTTACTATCCGATTTGAGCGTTTTACATAACCATCCATGGAATTTTAATATGTCTATTTTATTACATGGGTCATATTTAGAACATATGCCAAAAAATACTGAAGCATGGTTAAAAAATGAATCTCGAGAAACTATTATTAAATTACGAAAACCAAGTATAATTCCTATTATTAGATATGGACATGCTATTCATAAAGTAGAATTATTAAATGATGTCTTTAACAATCCAATACCTGTTTGGACAATTTTTATCTCTGGAAAAGTAATAAAGAGTTGGGGGTTTTATTGCGACTGGGGTTTTAGAGATCATAAAGAATTTCTTAAAAAAACTCCTGAAAATATATCAATAACTGGTCTAGGGTGTAATTAAAAATGATACGTTAAACTTTAATACGTTAAAACTTTAATACGTTAAATTATCAAAAAATAAATCAAATAATATTTAAAAGATGTCATCTGAAATAGTTGAGGAATGTGTTGGATGTGGTTCTTCGGAACTTTCAGAAATTAGTTATCATTTTCAACATAAAGTTTCTAAAGACACGTCAGATAATGAAAGACATCTTCTTTGTATCAAATGTCTAATAGAATTAACTACTATTTGTTGCTGTGATAAAGAATTTACTAAACATCCTAATACTCTTATGGTATATTGTCCTTGCACTTTAGAATTAGAACCTACTAAATTATATTTCGATATAAATACCCCTTATTTATTAAAATTATTAGAGCCCTATAATGAAAATTACTACATAATCAACGGATGTCAGGGATGTCATTATACGTTTAAAGAAATTGAGACCGAAGCCCCAAAAGCGTTAAAATCCGCTATAGTTTCTTGTGTTTATAAAAAAATGTTATTAGATGATAAGACTAATAGCGGAATTAGTCATAAAGGGTTAGAAGTAATGACATATCAATCAGATGTCTTAGATGATAATTTTATTAGGTATGCTGAAAAAAAAGGTTTAGATTTAGGACCTTGTACTGATATTTAATTATAAATTTAAAATAATAAAGAGGATCATAAAGATTAGTAATAAAAAAATAGTAATCCAATATATTAGAGTCTGTTGTTCCATTAGAGATAATTATCTATAGAAGGGATCCATCTAAAATTATTAGGGTCGTAAATTATTTCTTTTACAAATTCTTTATTATTAAAATGAATATCCAAACCATTTATTAGAGGATTAATACTCGTTATTGGAAATTTTTCAGGAATTTCTAGACATCTTTTTTGAGAATATAATTGATGAATCAGAATCTCTAATTGTTTTTGTAAATTAGGTTCGATATATGTCGAAGAAACATACGAAAAATAACAATAATTTTTTTTTGATGACACTTTAGTTTCATTAGATGACATCTTATTATAATAATCAGTTAAAAAAAATTTAAAAATTATTCGAAAGGGTTTTTTGAAAGTATTTTAGAAGTTTAGCGACAAATTCGGTTTCGCTAACGCTCCTCTGTTCGTAATTTCTCGCATATATTCTATCAATCTTTCAACTTAATGGTTGCCCCGGATTGGACATTTTTCACTACTTTTTCACTACTTTTCACTACTTTTCACATATTCTAACCAAAAACAAAAATTTATCGAAAAGTAGTTAAAAAAATGGCCAATCGGGGCAACCATTAAGTTGAAAGATTATTAGAATATATGCGAGAAATTACAAACAGAGGAGCGTTAGCGAAACCGAATTTGTCGCTAAACTTCTAAAATACTTTCAAAAAACCCTTTAGAAACTTTCTAAAAAATATATTGATAATTATTAAATGTCTAATGTCATTAATCATGCCAATGATGTTAATTTGAAAATATTTCCACAACTGGGTTCGTTCCCTAATGAAGTTGGAAGATCTAATAGCGTTGGAGGAATAGGTGATGTATGGCATCAAAATCTACCATTAAACTATTTTTATAATTTTTCTAAAAAGAAATCTCGAAAAAGATCTCGAAAATCTAAAAAAAGATCTCGTTCTTTTAAAAAGAAATATTAACATAATGAATATTTTTTTCATCATCTATAAAAAAATCATCATAAGTTCGAGTTAAAACCTTTACAGAAGAACAATTATCAATTTTTATTCTATAAACCCCGTAAGTTGAATCTATATAAAATCGATAGGCTTTTGTGTAGTAATCATATACCTTACCAAAACTCGGATAATCATACACCAATTGCTGACCATTAAGATCAGAACTCGAATAATCATTGTTTAATGTACATTTAAACGTATCTTCGTTAATTGTTAGGATAATATTATTATTTTGTCGTGTTATTATTGGAAGTTTAGTAAAGAATGTTTGCCGTTTATCACTTAATTTTTTAATTGATTTTTTTAATCGAGAAATTTTGGTATTAATAAGGAACACTTTTAGATTATTGATGAAATTTTGACCACAATAATCTAAAATTATATTAGATAATTCATTTGGAAGAGTTTTGATGAAGTCTTGCTTTCGTGTCATAAGATTTCGTTAAAGAATTTTTAGAAAAATCTAACTGTTTTAAGAAATTTGTTTAAGCCTCATCTTCATTACGTTCTTTAAAATAAGCCATAATACCATCTAATAATTTTTGAGGACATTCTTTAGTTGGTATTATTATTCCTTGAGAATCATATGTCATATGTTTGTTAGGGTCATACATATTTTCTATTAATATCGTATTTCTTTCTACATATTTTCTATTTACTTTTGATCCATGAAAATAATGTCTAACCGTTCCTGAAACAAATGTTATTTTAAAATTTTTTATATTTTTCTGATAATCTATTACGGATTTATGATAACCAACTAATTGTTTATTAACTGTTATATCTGCCTTACCAATAAATGCTAACATCATATTATAATCTCCTGAACCTAAAATCGATTTATCATATAGACCACCCATTTTATCAAATGCTTCTCTATTAAACGCTAAAGTTAGACCAGGAAAACAATATGTGTGATTAGCCGTTTGACCATATGGTTTTTTAAGATACATTTGATAGCAAAAACTTTGAAATATAGTCATTGGATTTTCCTCTTGATTCATATCTAACGAATGTGAAAATAATTGTGCTACTGTCGGCTCAGGATTATTAAGAACTTTTAATGCATCAGATGACCAATTTGGGTTTTCAAATTCAATATCCATATCAATCGTTGCTCCAAAACGCCACGACAATGGAAATAGTTTTTTAATTCCTATATTTAAACAATTTTCCTTGCACCAAACTGGTATTTTAGTTCTCAATTGCAAATGTCTAGGATTATTTTTATCAGTTATAGAAAATTCTTGATTGTCGTATGCTAATTCAACGATATATAGTGCTATATTTGGCTCATAGGACATTCTTTTCATAAATTCTAGAGCCAATTGTTTTCGTTTTTTAAAATTACATGGATTTGACATCATACATACGCAATGTAATACATCATCAATTGGTTCTTTATTTCTAATTTCATTTTTATAATTCGTTATAAGACTATTAACGACATCATCTGGAATTTTTTCTTTAATTATTTTGAGATTTTTTAAAATTTTTTGATCGGGTTTTGGTTGTGGTTGTGGATTGTCGGGAATTTGTTTATTAATTTCTTCAAAGGAAGCATAATGGTTATTATTGGTATTATTTGAGGCAGCATTAAAGAGATTTTGGAGCGTTGATTGACTGATATTTGGATCACATTCGATTTCTACGTTAAATGATCGTTTGATTTTTATCATAGTATTGGTTGTTGTAATCATTTTATAATTCTTATAACCTAATCTGATTATAACTATAGTCAATATTAAAATAAATAAGAAACAATAATATTTGCCATATCATATATTATTATTTTATCTAATAATTTCATATATTTTTGAACAAATTTATTTAAAAACGGTCTAATAATGGTTTTTAAGGAATTTCGTTGCCATTGTATTTCTTCTTGTTTAAGCATACCATGCGTTGTAGAAAATTGTGCTGAAAAAGATGCGGCTTGAGATGCATAAAAAGACATACTATATTCAGTAATTTTACTTATACTTACCACAGACATATAAGATACTGCCTCACATAATAGATCTAAACCGTGATTTGCTTGACAAAGTCGATTAAAAGAAGATATATTATCTGAACATGGGTCATTTTTTATTAGGTTAAAAGCGGTTATTAATTCTTCAGTTTGTGGAAGAACATGTTCAATACACGCTAGAGCCCATAATAAAGATATATCTTTTATTGGATATACAAAAACGACTTTTTTATTAATTATTAAACAAAGATTTTTACCTCCTTTATTAACGAATGCATCATATGGGTCTTCATATAATTTTTTACTTTTAGGACATTTTTGATCAATCCTTAAAGCCATTGCATACATGGTCTTAGTGAAAAGTTGTTAAATATTAGTGAATTTAATTATTTGGAATTACCACGAAGGTAAAGATAGATGTTCCCAATTAAACAACCTAACAACATATCTTAATTTAGTAATAGGGTCCCAGTCAGAGCACCATTTGTCATTTATAGAGCGCATATGAGGATTATGTAATTTATAATAATCACATGCGTCCTGTTTAGTGTTAAATAATTTTTTTATATAACCTCGATGATGATAACCCTTTAAATTTAGGGGTTCTTTTATAAATTCTTGTACTTCTAGTATGTATATTCTTTGATCGTCCATTATTATTATATTTTGTTATTTCTTTAAGACTTAATTAATTAATTAAGTCATAAGTATTTTTTTGTTTTGTTTTATAAAGATAATGAATTCAACACAACCTGCAAATTTTCTACCATTTGTAATTTCTAACGATAATACGCAGGCAAATAATACAGTAGTAAATAATACCAACTCAAACACTAACTCAAACGTAAATACTATTTCAAATACTTGTCCCACTTGTGCTGCATCAACAATAATAGCACCAGATAATTCTACGATAATAGCATTAGGGACAGTAGTAGGTATTTTGGCATTTATTATTTTTATTTTGAGTATTCTCTTTTATCACTCTTCAAAAAATTAATTACCAAAGATCTAATTTATTATAAATAATTATGTCAATTATCAATTATGATGTCAGAACCCGTATTGAACGTGCTTTAAAACAACGAATGTATCTATTAGAGGCTACTAGGATAGATTCTGAAAATTGGTTTTTTAGGGTTGAAGGATCTGTTGGCGTTATTTATGATGTTTCTATTGCTAAAGAACTAAAATGTTCCTGCCCCGATTTTAAGAGAAAAGATACCATTTGCAAACATATTTATTTTATTCTTATTAGAATTTTTAAATTAACTGCTCCGCTAAATCCAAAAACCAATATATTTATTCCAGGTATTGATAAAAAATTTACTGAAATATTAAAAAACCGCCTAATAAAAGAAGATATTCCAGAAAATATAATTGAGATATCCGGTAAAAATTGCGCAATTTGTTATGAGGATTATCAAGAAAATATCGATATTGGGAGTAAAGTTATCAAATGCCAGAGATGTTCTAATGTATTTCATAACGAATGCATGAATATTTGGTTAAAAAAGGGTTCAACTTGTCCTTTGTGTCGTGTCTTGTGGTTTGGATCATTTGGATCATCTGAAAAACCCAATAACGAATTTCAGAAATTTTTATGACAAAAACCAAAAAAAAATTTACACTTGTCCGACGTCATAGTTATGACTAATAACGTCTATCAAAAAGTCATCCAAAAGTCATCCAAAAGTCATCCAAAAAACTAATAACGTCATCCAAAGAAACTAAACGATGTCGCAAGAAGATTTCCAACAAATTTTTCAAATTTTTCAAGAAAACTTTCATCAATTAATTAAAGAAATTAATAATAATTTTCCAGATGAATATGTTAAAACCATGATAGTTCTACTAACTATGGGATATCTTTTACTAATTATTTCTAAACAAAAACCAAAAGAAATCAAAATTATACCCAAAACAACCATAACTAAACCGTTAAAAGACACTTTAGTAGAAATTCAACCGCCACTTTTTAAGGGAAAAAAAGTTATTCTTAAAAAATTGGTAGATGGCACTTCCTATGAATATGCTTCTATTAGGTCCTGTGAAAAAGATACAGGAATTTCCGAATATATGCTAAATAAGTGTAATAAAGATCAAACTAAATATTCTACTAAAGTATCTAGTGGTCCGCTAAGTGGTTTCGAAGTTTCAGTATCAATTGAATAAATGAATAAATAAATAATTTTCTAAAATTTTCTAAATAATTCTTCGGAATTATTATGAAAACAAATTTTTGAGGACCCTAAGTGATTAATAAGAGACACTTTAAATGTCTTCTGATGACGAATATGAAATATATATAACAAATGTTAATGACGTTTATGAAATTTTAAATTATATATTACCTAAAGATCTTAGTAGGATTGTTGCATCTTATTATAATGATAAATTTAAAGAATGTGTTTCTTGTAAAAAATTAAGATATTATATTAATGACGATTCTAAATGTAGATCATGTATTTCTTATAAAAGTTGTGAAAATAACGATATGACATTTGGTGTAGCATTTTTTGGATTTAAAATCGATCCTGTATCTCTAAGATTATTTTTAGAAGAACATATGAACAGAAATGATGTTTGTTTCGGATAATGATATTATTATTAATTGGTTAAATCATCAGTTTTTAATTGGTTCTGGATGTCGTATTTACCAATCAGATACGCCATATTATGATAAAACTTTTATTTCTTTTATAAATGTTTCAGATGGTTCCAAAATAGAAATTGGAGAAATCTTAACAATTATTAATAACAAGGAGTTAATGATAGCCGCTAAAGATTTAATTAAAACTATTAGATTGTTTGAAAGATTGTTTGAAAAGAACCCTAACAAAATTATTGAAGAACCATCTATATTTGTTTCAACTTATTCGTGTTAAGAGTTTCGTAAAAAATTTCTTGATATAATTAAAGCAAGATGTCTAATAAACCAAATGATTTAGCAAAATTAAATAAAAATAAAATAATGAGAGGTTTTAATAATACTTTATGGAAATCTATTTTAATTAAAGAAAAAAGCGGAAAAACATATTATAAATGGATGCAAATATCCAATAGTGGTTTAGATAATATTTGTGATCAAAATACATCAGGAACATCAGGAACTTTAGGGAATATATTAAGTGAATTAGATAGTTTAAGTAGAAATGTTTCGAGATTAGGATGTATCACACAACCACCTCAAAAAAGACCTAAAAAACGTAAAAGATCTATTAAAAAAACTCCAAAAACTCTAAAAACTCCAGAACCACAAATTCAACAACAATATCAACAAGATCCAGAACCCCAAGAAATTTATCAACAAGAACCAGAAATTTATCAACAAGAACCAGAACCTATCGACGAAGATCCTATACAAGTTTATGATGATCAACAAAATTATCAACAAGATCCAATACAAGTTTATGATGATCAACAAAATTATCAACAAGAACCACAACCACAAAAACCACAAGAATATCCGGAAGATTTCAAATCTTCATTGAGAACTTCTGATAATTCTTATAGAACTTCAAACGGACATAACAGATTTAAAAGATTAAATTTTTTTAATTTATAACTTAATAAATTAAGTTTTATAAGACTAAATAATTAATAACGTTAAAAGTTTTTAACACCCTTTTTAACACCCTTTTTAACACCCTTTTTAACACCCTTTTTAACACCCTTTTTAACACCCTTTTTAACACCCTTTTTTAACACCCTTTTTAACACCCTTTTTAATACCCTTATGTTTAGAAAATTTATAGAATATTTTTATCCATCTTCTTCTGACGAGGTAATTTTTGATATCATTAGCCATGAAAAATCTAAAGAAGAATTTAAGCAAGAATTATGTGTTTTATTTAAAAAAAATTCACAAAGATTACGTATATTTTTAGGGGGACATCTTCAACAATCGTCATTTAAGATATCGACAGACTCTAATAAAAATAATATAATTATCGAGACATATCAACCAGAACTTGTTAGTTCTTTATTAAAAAAATATAATATAGTTTCTAATCAAATTATTATCGAAAATAAATTTGATAAGGATTTTATGAAATTTCCTGAAAATTCGTCTCGAATTAATTTAGCGAAACTAAAAAGATCTTGGTCATATTAAAAATATTTTCTATATATAATTTAAAGTGTCTTTATCTTTATCTCTTTTAGATAATGATGCATGAATTTTTAAAAATAGTGGATAGCGCCCATAAAGATGTCGCTAAAATTGATTTATTGTGTGAAAAATTTTTATTACAAAAAATCAAAAGTTCTAAATCAGAAAAAACTCATTATAATAGAATTTCCAGTAATGATCAAGAAATAACCTGTTCAATTTGTCTAGACTTATTTAAAGAAGGCCTTTATAAAAGAACCTTAACATGTGGCCACGTATTTCATAAAAAATGTATTGATAAATGGATTACAAAAGACTTTCAAAAGACCTGTCCTATATGTAGAGGTCGTTAGGTTAGGTTTGTTAAAAGTTTTTCAAAAATATTTTAACCTTAGAAATTAGAACAACACCAATAATGGATAATGATTCTCGTAGAAAAAAAATGGATATTATTGCACTTAATATAAGAAAAAATCAAGAAGAAGAATTTATACGTCTTCAAAAGAAACATGATAAGGCTAAAGAGGAAGTTCAAAAATATATAAATTTCCCTGATGCCGAGAAGATTTTGGCTCAAAAACCAATATTTAAGTTTTAATCTAAACTGGTGGTGCAGTTTGACTTAACGATATTAACACTTGATTAAATGGTTTATGACCAATAACATGTGTGCCATTTTTCTTTGACCAATACATAGGAACTCTTCCATCATTTGGTAAGCCAGATCCTTCCAATACTTGACGACCTTCTGCATCATTAATATCATAAACTACTACTGGTAATTGACCATATTCTTGAGTTAATTGGTCTAAATCTGCTAGTGCCTTTTTACAATGTCCGCAAGTTTTAGATTTAAATAAAACAACTTCTAATTTTGCTAACTCAGCCATTACTTCCTCTTTAGATGGACCTTGATTTTGTCCTTGATTTTGTTGTTGATTTTGTCCTTGATCAGTAGATAACAACGATGCAACAACGTCATTAGTGCTTGGTTTAAATCCTACTGACATTGTTCCAGTTTTTAATGACACAAATGCAGGAACTCCTCCAGAAACTCCATATTGTGCCATTAATTTTTGGCCAAGTTCAGTATTAATATCTACTGGTTGCATGTATTGTAATGAACCTTCTTGTTTAAGGACATCTGACATCTTAATACAATAGGGGCATGTTTCACTATAAAAATATAAAATTTGTAAATTATCTACTGCAGGTTTTTGAACGTTTATATTATTGTTTTTAATTGCCGAAGAAAACCCTTCTAATTTACTACTAACAAAATTTTTAAAGTCATCATTAAAAAAATACAAACAAACAAAAACAATAATTAGGAGAATTAAAGCAAGGATGACATAATGAACTGTAGTGAAAGAACCGAAGAACTCTTTAGAACGATGACTAATATTAGATGAAACTGATCCAAATCTTGAAGTAATATTCTCTAACATCTTTAAGAAAGAAAATAAAATATTTCAAATTTTTAAACGTTTCGTTAGGACTTAAAGAAAAAAATTAGTAATTATTAATGGCTTCGTTAGTATTATTTGAAAATTTAACTGACTTTCCGTTAGAATATTTAGATAACAATAGTATTATTTTTTTAAAAGATCCTTCTGAAGAACTTGTTAAAAAAATAAATATAAGAGGTCTTCAATATATTGAAGTAGTAAATTACGATTTATTAGAAAAGATATATTTAAATTATATTGTTTGCGGTAGAAATTGTTTAATAGAGGGCTCGCACTCGTTAATAGAGGGCTCGCACTCGTTAATAGAGGGCTCGCACTCGTTAGATGTTCCAAGATATTTATTCGAAAATGACCAATTAATATGTCAAACTTGTTCGAAGATTTCTAAAGATTTTAACGAAGTGCTAAGCGACACTTCTCGCTTCGCTAAAATAACGAGTCAAGAGCCTCTAATATGTTGTCAGAAGTCTTCTCAAAATATTTCCGAAGTATTTGAAGATATTATTAACAATGTCATTAACAATGATAACGACATTAATCTGATTTATACAATAACAGACCCTATATATAATGTTAAGGGTAAAACTGAAAAATTACAGGATTCTGTTTTAAAAGAAGCAAAACGCCAAGATTTTTCAACAAAACGGGAAATTTATAAAAAAAATATGGGAAAAGGTTCATCTGCTAAATCAATCACTTCTGAAGGATCTCTAATTATTAAACATGAAAGTATAAATCTCTGTAAAGCAATAACTAAAAATGGGATTAAATGTAAAAACAAATGTCTTAAAAATTCTGAATTTTGCGGGATTCTTTCTCATAAGGTTTCCTAACAAATTCTAAAAAACCCTTGACAAATTCTAAAGAACCCTTTATTATTAAGACACTTTAGTTAAATGTCATTTGCATTCGCTGATAAATTAGGAGAAAAAATATCAGAAAGTTATAATGATCCTTATGATGCTTTTCAAAACCGAAATTCTGATAAATTATGTCTTGTTGTTGATAATCGTGTAATAAATATCTTAGATACTAAAATGATTTCAGTAAAATGGGCTGTATCATGTTCTAAACACGTTTTACATATATTTGAAGAACAATATCCAGATGATAAAAGACCTCGAAAAACCATTGAAGCCGCATCTAATTGGATTCAAGATTCTTCTGAAAAAAATAGAAAGGCTTGTATGGATGCCGATTCGTATGCTGCTTCTTATACTAATATTTTTGCTTATTCTTGTTATACTTCTTATGCTGTTTGTTATTCTGCTGTTAATACTGCTGGTTATGCTACTTATGCTGCTTATAATGCTGCTGAGTCTTCCCCAAATAAATCTTTAGAAATTAAATGGCAACGTAAAAAACTTAATCAGATAGTTTATGAAGAAGTTTTATTATTATTTGTTAAATCTCAATATCAACGAATCGATAATAAGTTAGCGAAGCGAGAAGTGTCGCTTAGCACTTCGTTAGTTAGAAGGATACCTAAAGAACTTCTTGAATATATTGCTTCTTTTTTATATTAGATTATTATTAAATGCAATATGAAACTCTACCAAGGGATCTTCGAAATCATATAACATCTTATATAGGTTTTGGTCCAAATGGTTTATCTCAACAAAGATTCAATGGACTAGCGGATATTTATCGTGATTTAAGTATAAAATTATTGGATTACATTGAACATAATGATTTAGCAGATATGGGAATAGGTATGGCAATTATTCGTCTAAAAAAAAATTATCCTAATTTATCAATATCCGAAAAAAAAGAAATTAGTTCAGAATTATTAAAAAGAAGTTGGAAAATTCTAAATTTTCTTGAAAAACATTCTTAAATATTTGTTTGCGTTATTTTAGTTTTATCATTAATATATTTAATAGCCTCGGATTTTGTTTCAACAATTGGAATTTTATTTTGTTTAGCGGGTAAGTTTTAACCTGCAGATATTTTGACGCCTAGATCCAAATAACTTATTAAGTGATCTTTTTTTATCAGTAGAACTAGAGCTCGCCCATAGTTTTTGTGCTTTAGCTGATGTTGTTTTTTTAAGATGTGGTCCTATTTTTTCCAAGGCAACTTTAGAATTTAAATAACCTAATAATGAAATATGATAGTCTGTAAAATCACTGTTATGAAATTTAGAATTATGAAGTATTTTATACATTTCTTCCATCATTTTATTTATTAAAAAGTTCTGTACTTGTGGGTGTTGGTGCATTATCCACTCACTATAGAGTCCTCCTGTTTTTAGTTGGTTATATAAAAATATTATGTTTTGGGGGTTATTTGGATCTAATTGTTGTGGTCTCATAGGTCTCATTTACTTTTAATTATATTAAATATTTTAATTAAAATTTCCAAAAATTGTTTAGGATCAGGCATCTAGAAATCTTTTGGAGGAACTTTTAATCGAGACCCAATCATTAATTTAGATGCCTCTAACCAACGACCATCTTCACCAATTAACGAATGTCCTTCAGTTAATACAACAGATCTTAAAACACCATCGGAATCTTTAACAACAACCTCATATAATTTTTTATTAGGAACTTTATGCCTAATTATTCTCTTTATTAACGATGATCCAGATGCCGTTTTAGTATAAAATGATTGATTTATTAAATCTATTTGTTGTTTATCCATACGAGTTTTGTCAAAACCCTTAAACATTCGATAAGGAATCCATTCACCAGATACAATATCCTTTAATAATGATACTTTAACTTTTTGAATAACATCTTTGTGACCAATATAAACTTCCGTTGAAGCAGGTATCGAATCTCCATATAAAATATCGCATGCATAATTTTCTTTAACCAGAGAGCAAACTTTTAATAAATTATCTCTTCCACGAGCACAGACGCTTGCCCCTAATGCATTACACGCTAAAATTCCCTGTGAGCCAGTGATGGTAAAACCATATACCGCGTTCATTACCTGCTTTATAGCGAGTTGCTTGCCTTCTAATACACACCAAATTAAAGAACCCTTTTTGTAATCTTTTAGTTGTTTTTTAGTATTTTTTCTACCAACCCATAAATTTTTTAAAATTGTTGATAATATTCCACCATTTTGTGAATATGTAAAAGAATATTTTTTACCATAATTTGAAGACAATGGATCTTCAACTTTCCATGCTATAGTTTCATATTTTTTAGGATCTTTAAGATCTTCTTGTGGAATTTTTTCTGGATTTAAAACTATTGTAGAATAACAAATATTAAATGCTATCATAATACTTGGATATAATGATGCAAAATCAAGGCCTGAGACTGGCTTATAACAGGCAGAAATAATAGGATCCAATACTAATGCTCCATCGACTATTTCTGTATAAATTTGTTCAATTACTACTGGAACCAAATATCCCTGTTTTCGAGCCTCTTTAACAATTAATGAAAAAATCTTACATTGTTGTCCTCTGAATAGCAACCAATCCAATGGAACGCATGTATTATTAGCCATTTGATTAAAATTTGAAAGAATATAAAGATTTTTTAAAATTTCAATAACTAAATTCGTATCTTGAATACAATATATAGCAACTTCTGCAATTTCTTCAGCAGTGCCATTCGACATCTTTCGAAAAACTTCTTTATATGGCAAATCTTCTTTTCGCTGGCCTGTAAAATTAAAACCAACATCATCTAATTTATATGATGACAATTTTTCTTGACGACGAATACAAACTAATAAATCAAATGTTTCTCTTCCATAACAATCTAATACAAAAAATTCGTTATTACCCATGGCACCTGATGATAATTTTCTTGTTTTAAGTGAAGTATCAATAAAAGAAAGTCTAGAATATTCATTTAAATTTAAAGAATAAAGGAGACAACGTTGATGAAGATATTTATCATCAAAACCCCATGTGTTATAACCCGTTATATAATCTGGGTCAATCATATTAACAAGAGTCAAAAAAGTTTTTAAAAGAAGTTCTTCACCAATTAGATGATCGTTTGTTGGTTGATCTAATACGTATATTGAATCGTTATTTATTGATTTTTCGGATGTTGTTAGGATATTATTGGCATCTTTAGCACATGGCCTATTTGTTAGGATAATTCGAGTTTTTTCATTAGTCCCATATGACCAAACTGTTATACCAATTTGACCAATATAATCATCTTTATTTTTAGGATCTGGAAATGATCCAGTAGAAGATTGACACTCTATATCCCAACTTAAAATAGACATCTTACAAATTACGTCAAAATTTTGTCTCGAGATATCTTGATAGGAGCAAGTTAATGATAACTGAGCAGATGATGGTTTTTCAGAATCAATTTGAAAAAGTCCTTTATTGATTTTTAAAAATCCCGCTGTATCAATATCTTGAACATGACAAAATCTGTTAATTGGATCTACATTACTTTCATATTTTTTAAAACGAAAAATTGGATCTTTTTGATCGTCCTTAAACTTCGATTTACAAACATTAAAACTTTTCATATTATTAAAAATTAATTGAATAAATTTATATTGACGATCGGCTTCATATGGATATAATTTTTTTCTAAGAACCATCTTATAACCAATTAGACCCTTTGCTAAAGATTGTGAATACCATTTATTAACAAAATCTGAAGTAGCATGTAGTCCCATTTTCACAGTAATTTTATTAAATAATTTTTTAGTATCATTTTCGTTATAATAATCCGGTAATTCCACAAAAAAATATGGAGTGAAATTTAAGACACGCATACAAATTGATTTATTACTAGTTGATTCGTTAAAAGACACTTTAGTTTCGTTATCAGGATCATAAGTTAAACCATGTATAAAAATTTGATAATTAAATCCAGGGCCCGAACCATCATCTTTAGAAGGATCACAATCAGGGTCTATAATATCATCTGGATTTTCAATATCACATCCATACCAAGAAATCGCTTGAAAAATTAAATCAGATTCAGGAATGTTTATTATAGGATTTCTTATAATATTATTTGGAATTGTATTAAGAATTCGCTGTTTAATCGTTAGATCTTCTGTTAATTTTTTAGAAATTTTTAAAGCAATGATATTATCGGTATCATCAATAATATCATCAACTTCTAACAAAGGTTCTTCTTCTATCATATTAAAGACACTTTAGTTTCGTTAAAAGTTTGCTGACCATTTGTTAGTGTTTTTTTAATTTTGTTTTTTTAGATTTCTTAGATTTCTTATAAGATTTCTTAGAAAAATAGAAATGATCTTTAATACCATTTTCATAACTCTGTCTCATAGCCGCTAATTGTTTTGGAGTTGCTGGTTGATGAGTTTCGATAAACTTTGATGTCTGATCATAATTTATGAAATCTCTTGGGTTAATTGTTGATGTTTTTCTCTTATTAGATCTTAGATATCTCATCTTTATTATATACAATTATAATAAATCAATAATAATAAAATTTAGATCATGTGGTAAAATATAACATAATATTTTTAAAGTGTCTTTTAGATATTTTTTATAAAACTTCGAGGAACTCTTTATAATTTTTAATAATGATTTTTTTTGCCATTCTACTTCTTTTATTTCTATTATTTTATTTATTTTTTCATAGTACATACACGGCAAATTTTTGTTCATTGCTAACATTCTAGAAGAACTATATGCAAGAAAAATTGGGGATGATGAATCATGATGTGAAGAAAATGAAATATTAAGGAATGTATTAGCAGAATCATTAATTGCTTGATACAAAACAGTTGATTTTCTTGATAAATGTTTTATTTGTTCATATTTAGTTTTATTATAAACTTCCATAATAGATATTTTATTAAAATTTTTTAATGAATTTTTTAATATTTGAATATAGTTTCGAGGGTTTTTGTCATGAATATCTTCAAATATAGGTAAAATATGTTCAATACATGCTATTGCCCATTTATTACATATTAATTGTGTTGGTAAAATTTCTATAATTTTATTATTAAAACATAAACAAAAATTCAAATTATTTGGTATATAAATATTAAGTTGCGGCATAGCATCGTATGGATTTATATAACTAACGAAAGGGAAATTACATTCATTAAACTTTTTTAAATCAAAAAGATTATTAACTAGAGTATAGGAAAACATAGGAAAACTTTTATACATTTATAAGCGTCTTTTAAAATTTGTCAGATAATTGTTTTAAGAATTTTAGTTAGTGATACAATTTGTTTAGTATCATCATTAGTGATTGCTAGATCGATTTTATCTTTAAGTAGGGGGATTGTTAATTTTTGTATATATTTTTCTTTTACATTTTTATAGACTTCGTTATCGTTAGAAGTTTTTAAATTATATAAAAATTCATCATCTAAATCGTTAATTTTTACAATAGTTGCAATATTTTCGGTTTCTAAAAAATATATATTTTCACCTAGAATAAATTGAGAAATTGGTTTAGTTTCGTTAAAAGACACTTTAGTTTCGTTAGGAAGTTCCTCAATAGGTTTTGGAATTTCTTCAGAAACTGGTTCTAGAATTTTAGGTAATTCTTCATTATTAATGACATCAAGGTCTTCATCAGGGGCTTCAATGATATCAATGGCTTCAGTGAGAGATACTTTAAATTCTTCCTTGGATTCTTCGTTAGACATTTTATTTTCGTTAGAGACCTTAAATACAATTGGTTCGGAATTGTCAAAAAAGATTTCTACTGGTTCCGATATCGGTTTATAAATAAGATCTTTTTTAGATTTATTAACAAATTTACACTGGATAACTTTAAGATCTAATTTAAATGTCTTAGGATTTAGGATAAGTCCATCAACTCTAATTAAACAAGTCGCTAGCAGGCCTTCGACTGTCTCTGGTAGGGTTGTCGCTAATGGTAGCCTTAAAACACAAAATTGAGAATCTTTATTAGAGACTGACATATTAGATTGGAACATATTTAAAACCTTTTCATAAGAGAACTTTTTAGAAAACCATATAGGGGTATTTTCTAAGACATCGTTGATTGCTTTTTGTTCTAAATCATAAATAATCTGAAATAAGTTTTTATGTTTTTCTTTACGAGATAATAAAAGTTCAATAGAAGAACCATAAATTTTATTTTCTAATTTCGGGGTTTGAATAATTAGAGAAGTTTCATTAGTTTCTTTATTTTTTAATAAAGATCTATTAACAAATATCTCATCATATTTTTCTAAAGTTGGGGCTTCAAATATATAATTTGTTAGATCCATAAGTCTTTTAACGAAACTAAAGTGTCTTTTAACGAAACTAAAGTGTCTTTTAACGAAACTAAAGTGTCTTTTAACAAATTATATATTTTTTTTATTTTTTTTAAACGATATTATAAATAGCAACGAGAGGACAACTTAGCAAGAATGTATGAAAGAGGAGAACCTATGTCACCAATTGAAACAAGTACAACAAATTAATCCAGATTTGATAATTGAATATAAATACAAAAATAATAATGGTTATTTTGGTATGTTGAGTAATAGAGATATAAATACTAAAAAGCCAAAACAAAAAAATATAAATATAAATAGAGATTACAAATACCTAACATCATTGGCATGATTAATGACATCATTAATAAGTTAATATCTAGAAACCTTTCTTTTTATCTTGATTTGTTGCTGAAAAATTATCGATAATACTATTGCGGTTAAGCACTAATAGGAGAATAATTAGGAATACGAGAAATACGATAGCGATATTTCGATATTTTGGTTTGATTGTGTGTTTCATGTCTCTAACATTTACTTAGATTTTATTTTAATTGTTTTTGGTGGTTTATTAGGAGACATTTGACATACTTTAGAACTCGTATTCCAATGACAAGAAGTATCTGAAAGACATTTATTAAACACTAGAGATTTACATTGATTTGTGTTAGTGAAAAAATCTTTATAGTTATTTATAAAGATTAAAACTAATAAAAATATAGCAACAATTAATAAAATATTTAATGGTTTGAAAGACATCTAATAGAAACAAATAAATTTTTATTAAAAATTATCTTTTTCTTCATCTATTTGTCAAATTTGTCAAATTTAACAATCTAAAGAATTTTTTTTCCATTTTCTACAAATTATTTGTCAAATTTAACAATCTAAAGAATTTTTTGGTTATTCTATATAGATGCAGTAAATTCCCAGCCAAGGTCTTTACAAATTAATTCAAATAATTTATCTTGTTCATATAGTTTTTCGCGAGATTTCAATAGTGGAAAAGATTCTTGTAAATAATATTGACCCAAGAGCCCCGTCAGCTTATTTAAGCAATAACTATATGACAAAAAGTTTTTACGTAGCTTCGGACGGTGTCGCTGAAAAGGGATCTGGATTTCCTCA
>Ga0302300_1000691_pt1 | contig 22212 bp, 10 predicted proteins | sample III_Palsa_E1_1_FD_198756 | JGI IMG/M metagenome (GOLD analysis project Ga0302300, IMG submission 198756) | Peat permafrost microbial communities from Stordalen Mire near Abisko, Sweden - III_Palsa_E1_1 | ecosystem: Environmental > Terrestrial > Soil > Palsa > Peat permafrost | place: Sweden... | reverse complement strand
CGGAAGATTTGCCAATAGAATAGGAAAGGCTACTTTTATGTTAAACAATCAGCAATATTTTTTAGAAGCCAATGAATTTGAGAACTGTAACCACTCCGGCCGTTTTGGTTACCATGCTAGAATATTTAACTTCGATATTGTTGAAAATACTTTAAAATTGACGCTTATGAGCCATAACGGAGATGGCGGGTTCCCAGGGAATTTGGAGCTAAAAATATCCTATCAATGGACAGAAAATAATCAACTTATCATCGGCTATGATGCGGTCTGCGATGAAGATACCATCGCCAATTTCACTAATCATGCTTATTTTAACTTATCCGGAGAACGGGATAACATTCTTGGTCACCGGCTTACGCTTAATGCGGATAGTATGCTGGAAACCAATAATGAACTTATTCCAACAGGAAAAATCCTAAAAGTTGGGCGACGTTCACTTACTGCAAAAAAGATAGCTGAAAAATTTGGTTTGGCTGGTATACCCGGATTTAACCAGTATTATATACTTAAAAAAGAGCTAAATAAACAGCCGGGAGGGTTAAATCACGCTGCCATTTTGGATTATGAAGCCTCCGGCAGGAGATTAAATATCTATACTAGCTATCCGGGGTTGATGGTTTATTCTGGAGATTACCTTTTTAGTTCCTACCCAGGTAAAAAATTAAAGAACTATCAGCCTTTTGATGGTTTATGTCTGGAATGTCAGTTGTATCCTGATGCGCCCAATCATACGTCATTCCCATCAGCAATATTGCGCGCTGACGAGCGATATGATCAAAAAATTGTTTACGAGTTTGCCACAATTCCCAATAAAAAAGATGACTAAAGCCAATTTGTCAAATGAGCAATTAAAAGCTTTTAATAACCGGTATATCATCGGGATATCCTTTATTTCTGCTTTAGGAGGCTATCTTTTCGGATTTGACTTTGCGGTTATTTCCGGTGCATTGCCTTTTTTACGTACGCAGTTTATGCTAGATGCATGGTGGGAGGGTTTTTTAACAGGCTCATTAGCCTTGGGATGTATAGCAGGCTGCCTGGTAGCCGGAAAGATGGCCGACCGCTATGGCAGGAAGCCGGGTCTGATGGTTGCGGCTATAATTTTTGCTTTATCATCAGTTGGCATTGCATTTACTAACGTTCTCACTTTTTTTGTGATCATGCGTTTCGCTGCCGGGATTGGCGTTGGTATGGCATCCATGCTTTGCCCAATGTATATAGCCGAAATTTCACCGGCCCAAGTTAGGGGCCGTAATGTTGCTATTAACCAATTAACGGTTGTAATAGGAATCCTAATAACTAATCTTGTCAATTACTTCCTTGCAGACACCGGGGTTGATGCCTGGCGCTACATGTTTGGATTGGGCGCTGTGCCTTCATTAGTGTTCTTATTTGGTGTTATTTGGCTTCCAGAGAGCCCGCGCTGGCTCATTAAAGCAGGATATGATGAAAAAGCAAACCTTGTTTTAAATAAAATAGGTTCGACTGCTTTTGTAAAGCAAACAGTAATGGCAATTGAGCAATCACTAACTGGCACAATTCAAAAATCACACAAAGCTGTTTTTGAAAAAAGTGTGCGCCCTGCTGTGATCGTTGGGATAGTACTGGCCGTCTTCCAGCAGCTTTGTGGTATAAATGTGGTGTTTAACTACACATCCACCATATTTGAATCTGTTGGTGCCAATTTAAACAAACAACTTTTTGAAACAGTTGCTATTGGTATTGTTAATCTGGTATTTACTTTACTGGCCATGTGGCAGGTAGACAAACTGGGCAGGCGACCTTTAATGCTTGCAGGCTCTCTGGGCTTATCAATATTATATATTATTCTGGCTTTGCTATTGCAAAATCATTTCTCGGCAGGCTTGGTTTCCATTTTTGTGTTATTGGCTATCAGCACATATGCAATTTCACTGGCTCCCGTTACATGGGTACTTATTTCTGAGATCTTCCCTAACAGAATCCGAAGTGCAGCATCATCTGTGGCAATTGTATCCCTTTGGGGAGCTTACTTTATACTGGTTTTTACTTTTCCTATACTGGTTAAGAAATTGGGTGCTTACGGGCCATTTTATTTATACGCGGGTATATGCTTTTTAGGATTTCTTTTTATAAAAAATAAAGTAAAGGAAACAAAAGGACAAACACTGGAAGAGCTTGAACAAAGTTTAATGCGACATTAATAATAATACAGATGAATGATTTAACGGTATCCGTTTGGCAGGAAAAAGTTACTATACCAACTTATGGAATAGGCAAGCCTGATAAAAACCCAATGTTTTTTGAAAAAAGGGTTTACCAGGGCAGCAGTGGTGTGGTATATCCTAATGCGGTAATTGAGAAAATTGAAGATAATAAGGCTGACAAGGAATATATCGGATTGTTTTTAGAGAACAAATATCTTAAAATAATGATTCTGCCTGAGCTTGGTGGCAGGATACAAATGGCTTATGATAAAATTAAGCAAAGGCATTTTATATATTACAACCAGGTAATTAAACCGGCGCTGGTAGGTTTGACAGGGCCGTGGATTTCGGGCGGTATTGAATTTAACTGGCCCCAGCATCATCGTCCAAGTACCTTTGAACCTATAGACTTTGATCTATCTGACAATAAAGATGGCAGTAAAACAGTATGGGTAAATGAAGTTGAACGCATGTTTCATACCAAAGGGATGGTCGGCTTTACCCTTCATCCTGATAAGGCTTATATCGAGATTAAAGTGAAACTTTATAATCGTTCAAGCCTGCCACAAACTTTTTTATGGTGGGCCAATCCGGCAGTAAAGGTAAATGATTATTACCAATCGGTTTTCCCGCCTGATGTAAATGCAGTGTTTGATCACGGTAAGCGCGATGTGTCTGATTTCCCCATAGCCACTGGGACTTATTATAAGGTTGATTATTCACCAGGAACGGATATCTCCATGTATAAAAATATCCCTGTGCCCACTTCTTATATGGCTATTAATTCAGCATATGACTTTGTGGGTGGATATGAACATGATACTAAAGGGGGACTATTACATGTTGCAGACCACCATGTTTCACCAGGTAAAAAACAATGGACATGGGGGCATGGTGACTTCGGGCAGGCATGGGATAGGAATCTTACAGATGAAGACGGCCCCTATATTGAACTGATGGCAGGTGTATTTACAGATAATCAACCAGATTTTAGCTGGTTGATGCCATATGAGCACAAATCATTTACGCAATATTTTTTGCCCTACCAGGAGCTTGGGGTGTTAAAAAATGCGAGTAAGGATATTCTACTGGCAGCAGATGTTACAATGAACAAGTTACTGGTTAAGATATATGCTACATCAGCCCATAAAACAATATCTCTGAATGTATTTTATCATGGCAATTTACTTTTTGAAGGATTTATTTCCGTTTCCCCTGAAAACGTTTTTACTAAAGACATCGCTATTAAGCCGGAATCCGATGAAAAAAAACTATTAATTATCATCAAAGCGCATAACGGAATTGAGCTATTGCGTTACGATTCATCGAAAAACAAAAAGAACGACCTCCCCGAAGCTGCCAAACCCGCATTACCTGCGAAAGAAATTACAACAAATGAGCAACTGTTTTTAACAGGTCAGCATCTTGAACAATATCGGCATGCCACTTACAATCCAGTTGAATATTATCAGGAAGCGTTAAGACGTGATCCAGGCGACATCCGGAATAATAATGCCCTCGGGAAGTGGTATTTACGCAAGGGGCAATTTGTCAAAAGTGAAGCATACCTCAAAAAAGCAATTGAAACAAGCATCCAGCAAAATCCAAACTCTTACGATTGCGAAGCACAATATAACCTTGGCATATCCTTGTTGTTTTTAGGAAGGGCAGATGAAGCTTATGAAACTTTTTTTAAAGCTACGTGGAGTAATGCGTGGAAAGATAGTAGTTACCTTTCACTTGCACAGATTGATATGGCAAGGACTGATTATATACTTGCACTAGAGCATTTGGATGAAGCCTTAAACAACAATAAAAATAATAACAAGGCTTATGTTATCCAAGCCGCTGCCTACCGTAAACTAAAGCAAAGGGCTACAGCATTACAAATTGCTGATTATGGATTAAGCCTCGACCGTTTCAATTTGGGGTTGCTCTTTGAAAAGGTAGTGATAAACATGGAGAACGGCAATAGTGACATAGCGAAGGCACTTCAAAAACAATTACTATCGCTTTCACGCAAGGATGAGAATAATTTTATAGAGTATGCGCTCGATTATGCAGCAGCAGGCATGTATGAAGAAGCGGGCCAATTACTAGAGCTTGCGGTTAATAATGATGATAACAAACATCCTATGGTGTGTTATAGCCTTGGGTGGTTTAATTACAAAGCAGGAAATAAACAAAAAGCAAAGGGATGGTTTGCAAAAGCGGCAGTAGCAAACCCCTATCTTTGTTTTCCGAATAGGCTTGAAGAAATAGGCATTTTACAGCTTGCCGCCAAAGTTAATCCGACAGATTCCAAAGCCCTTTATTACCTGGGCAATCTTTTTTATGATAAACGGCAATATGCTGATGCAATTAGCTATTGGGAACAATCTGCTAGATTAGATAATTCTTTTCCTACCGTATTACGAAACCTTGGGTTAGCTTATTTTAACAAGGAAAACAATGTGGGGGCAGCATTGAATTGCTATGAAAAAGCATTTTCACTCGACCCATCAGATGCCAGGATTTTAATGGAATTGGATCAGCTCTATAAACGATTAAACAGAAAGCCCGAAAACCGGCTGAAATTTTTGAACGAGCATTTATCTATCGTACTCCAACGCGACGACGTTTACTTGGAACGCATCAGTCTGTATAATTTGTTAGGAGAATATGAAAACGCATTAAAGCTGTTGGAACATAGACAATTTCATCCGTGGGAAGGTGGGGAAGGCAAAGTTTCAGGCCAGTATGTACAAAGCCTTATTCAGTTGGCTCGTAACTATATGGCGCAAGGCCTTTACGATCAAGCAATCAATAATCTAATTAGCGCACAAGCCTATCCCCACAATCTTGGGGAAGGTAAGCTCTACGGTACTCAGGAAAATGATATTTTCTATTGGCTCGGATGCGCCTATGACGGCTTTGGACAAAATGATTTGGCAAATGAATATTTTGTAAAAGCTACTATGGGTTTGGATGAACCTTCTGCCGCAGTTTTTTACAATGATCAGCAGCCTGATAAGATATTTTACCAAGGTTTGGCTCATAAGAAACTGGGAAATAAGGAGCATGCCGATATCATCTTTAATAAGTTGATTTTTTATGGCCATGGGCACGCTAATGATGAAGTGAAAATTGATTATTTCGCGGTTTCACTGCCTGATCTTTTAATTTTTGATGATGACCTCAATCTTCGTAACAGGTTACATGCTTTTTTTATGCAAGGCCTAGGATATCTGGGGCTTGAAGAACAGGATAAAGCAAAAAATATGTTTAATAAGGTAATAAAGCTGGACGTAAATCATTTTGGAAGCAAAATTCATATTGAAATGGTGAACCAAATATTAAATCAAGGAAATTAATTTACCGTCCGTGGATTTATCAGGAGTAACGCTTGAAGTCGGTGAGGATGGAAAGGATAAATCTTAATGGTTCAATCTCCCAGAGCATTTGACGGTCTGCCAATTTGTTTATAAAATCTTAATGAGGAAACCACGCCAAATGCCTTTTGGATTAAAATAACTATGCCATGAAGGTTGCCGCTCCTGAACAGATCGGCGCAAATACAATCATGTGGTTTACGTCCAGCTATTCAAGTAGGTAAAACTATTATCCATTTGTATGAATAAACCAACGTTACGCCAATTTAAATATATTACCATCTATTGACATAGTTAAAAAGCCAAAAAACATTGAAATATTTCATGATCGTTTAAAAGGGCATCACTTGGGAAATCTCACTAACATTTTTTTACATTGCGATTAAAGAATCTTGATCAAGAAACCGGTTGTGCTTTTTTGATTATGCTAAACAGTTTACAAGGATTACCATGCAGAATTATCAGAAATATCTTAATGTAAGTGAAACTGAAAAAAAATGGCACTTTTATGTAATACCGTTGGCTTCGCTAAAGTCGGACCAAACAAAAACTATCCAATGGATTGGTTGAAATGATGATCAATAATGAAAGCGAAAAAGAAGCACCGACTGGATTGATAGACCGCGTTATGCGCTTACTAAGTGCATTGTTTTACGCTTTTCTTCCGGATTCACTAATTCAGCAATTGCTGACCTCTTTACCGAAGTTGATGGTGGATTTTTGAAATTTCGGATAAAATCCATCACGGCCGCTTGTACCTCATCAATAACACTCCAGTCTTTTTCAATATAGATATCCGTTATGCGATGTTCCCCGTCCACATGATTTAATGCTTCGGCAATATCATCTTTATTGATCCGGCATTTGTTCCGGGCGATGCTGGCAAACGAATGGCGCGCCCAATAGAACGTCAGTTCAGGCAATTCGGCACGTTCTCGAACGAGCGCCATACCTTTGCTTAAGGCGGTATCCAACCCGTTCGCAGTGGAATAGCGCGCCTGTAGCGTACCCATGTATTTAGCCAATAAGGAACTGGCCTCCGGAACGACCTTAATACTGATGAACGCATCATCATTGCGCATGCCCTCGGTCTTGGAACGGTTATATTCAAGCCGCTTCCAGGCGGGGTCATAACGATCCAGTTTATATAAGTCAACCGCATTCATGCCGCAGAGATAAAAACTGAGCATAAAAAGGTCCCTGGCCAGTTCTGCCCGGCTGTCCGGCGGAAGCATGCAATCACGTAACTGGATGATTTGTTCCGGGGAGATGTTGCGTTTCCTGGTCTTTGGGGGCGCGCCGATCTTATAAACTTTAAACGGATAGTGTTTGATCTTGACCAAGCCGAGGTCTTCATTATTGTAAAGCCGGCAGGCCTCATTGAACAGCGTTCGCAGGTCACGCATATGCGAATATATCCCGCCGTCTTTCATGCCTTTCTTTTTGGTCGTTACCGGCTTGCCCAACTGGTTAATACGAGTCATGACGCGGTCGCGGCGTAGCCATTTCTCATATTGATAGAGCATGGCTGCATTAATTTCCAGCATCGATATGCGGTCTTTCCCGAAATAATCGATTAGGCTGTTTTTGATTTTTGCGTGGTTCTTTGCTGTTCCGTCACGGCCGTCCTCCTTAAGCATCGCGATATGATTGTTGCAAAATTTCACAAAATCTACTTCCTCATCTTTCCCATCCAAAAAATATTTGAGATTATCGCAAGTCATAAAATTAAGTTTCGAGCCGAGTTCGGTGATTGACTTGCGATAATCGGTCAGGATAACCGCCAGTTCTTGTAGGATAAACTTATCCTTGATTTTGAGATCGCTGTCCAGTTGCCTTGTGGACAGGAAATGCATGGTGTCAATAAACCTTTTCTTCTTTTGATGGTAAACCTTGATCTTTACATTGTAGGTGCCATCGGTTCTTTTGAATTCTTCATAAACAACAGCTTTTACGAGTGCCATAATTTTAAAATTTGGGCACGTAAAAAATGCTTGAGGAGGACGGCCTAAAGTAGGTCCGACGAAATCCCGACACTTTTTACGTGAAGTTCAACAAAAAACTATGTAAATCCTGACGTTTTGAAGTTTTACGGTGTCAGTACCGTCTTGGCGAAACCGCTCAAATATAGCAAAAAAGGGCAATTTTCGCCAGAAAATGCCCTTTTTGAATAAGTGCGCCCACCTGGGCTCGAACCAGGGACCAAAAGATTATGAGTCTTCTACTCTAACCAACTGAGCTATAGGCGCAAAAAATAGCTTAATTTAATAAACTATGGCAACACTGTTGTTGTACAAAACAATAAAACGGTGTTCAGGCTGCAAATGTAGAAATTTTTAATTTATACAGAAATGAATTTTTACATTTTTAACCTTACTTACTCACCTCAAACATAAAATACTGGCTTCCGGCTTCACCATTGGCTGTAAGGCCTTGGATCACGCCTATATATTTGCCCGTTTGGTCTGATGTGTAAAAGCTTAAGCTGTTTTTTCCCTGGGTATTGGTGGTAATATATGGTGCCCAATACAATACGTTTCTAAAGTCGGGTATGCGGCTGCTATAGGCTTTATCTGAATCATAAGCAGGCGAGTAAAACTCCCGCTGTAGTTCCAATCCTTCGTAATCCAGCACTACGGCGTGCGGGTCAATTTCGGTACCGGCAAGGTCGCCTTTATAGCTGGTAAAGCTAAACACACCTTCTTCAACTGATGGCCCCCAATAATAGGTAAAAGGTACATCTTCCAATTTGCGGATTTTTAACGGGTCGGTTTCAAAAAGCTTATTCATATTGAAAAAAGGCACACCATCAATCAATACCATCGGGTCGCCCTCATTCAGGTAACGGTTGCCGTTGAGTACTTTTATATGAAAACGGTCATGACTGTGAGTTATATTTACCTCGCTCACATACTCGCGCATTACTTCTTCCATAGTTAAAAAACGGGTATAGTTATCTAAAAGGTAGGTTTTGTACGGATCGCCATAAAACGCACTACTATCAACCCCGGGATCATAAAATTGCCTTAATTTTTCGCCGTTATAAATATTCTGCACCTGCATGCCCAGGTTAAGGCCCTCCATGCTTGTTTGCAGGTTGGGTGTAATAGCCAATGGTGGCAATGCAATTTTAGCATACTGCTCCGAGAATGGGTTTAAAACATCAATGCGATAAGTGGTGTCAACCTCGGTATTTGTTTGCACCACAATTTCACCCGGTCCGAAGAAATCCTTCATGTTAAATATCAAACGGCCGAGCGAATCGCTGTTGGAGGCATACATTTGTACCCTTTTACCGGGGATGGCTAAATAGGTAACAATATCTTTCTGCGGCGTATTTGTTAATTGGTTAGTGATCTTTGCCATAATAATCGGCCCGTTAAATTCAGGCAGGAAATTAAATTCAGCTGCCTTGCCGCTTAATACATCGCTCCATACAAACCTTCTCCAGCCTTGTGTCAGCATCAGATTATCTATCGCCTGATCTGTTTCGGTATTGGCATTTTTAAAATAGTAATCGGGCGATTCAATATTCCCTTTCAGGTCTGAACTTAACCACAAGTAATTTTGAATATCCTCCCCGCTGGTATGTTGTAAAGAATCGAGCCGGTAAACAGCTAATGATAGGTCGGCTACTACCGGTTTGCTGTTTTGATCCTTCGCATCAATAACAATGTTTACTTTTTTGCGTGTAGCATATTGCGGCTGATCGGCGCTGGCATTAATGAACAACTGCTTAGCAGGCCGCTTAAAATATAAACGCTCGCATACCGGTTGCCTGTTATTATCAAAGATGGTTAAATGTGATATGCCTTCGCCCAGTTTGTTTTTATCTATAGTAAAATGGGCTGTACCGTTACCGGCGGTTGCTGTTTCAACGGCCTTTATTACATTGCGGGTATGCACAAACAGGTAAATATTGGCTGTAGGTTGGTTAGTATTTACAGTAACTATTAACTGGCCACCGTTATCAGCCACATTCATTACATAACCGTTGTCGTGTATCTGCGGCAACTGTTTTTCAATTATTTTGCCAGCAATTTTTATGACCGCGCGGTAAGCGGTATGATTATCGGGTTTGAATGATAAACGCCCTATGCCAAACTTGTACGGCTCAAACCGGCTTACGGTATCGTTATTTTTATCAAGTATAACGCCTTTAAAGTATACGCCTTTTCCCCATTGGTCTGTCGCCTTAAAGCCAACAACGCTGGTAATGCCGTTTACAAGGTTTCCGCCTTCGGGAAAAAACTGAACATCATAAGCAGGTGCAGCAATTTTAGCAGGTGCATCAGGCGATTTTAACGGATTAATGATGGTCAGCTTTTTATGAAAATAATAGTCGGGACTAAAATTCTTCATCCAACTGGTGTAGGCCCTCAATAAAAAATTACCCGATGATAAAGTTACCGGCACGAATAACGAACCGCTGCCCGAACCATTTTTTAATGATATTTTAGCTTGCATTACTGCATTTTGATTGTTATCCAATATCTCAACATAGGCAACTTTGCTAAAGTTAGCCGGGTGATGGTCGGTGCCATCAACATAATATATCTTAAACCATATCAGCTCTCCTGTGGTATAAGCGCTTTTATCGGTATGTACAAACAGCTTTTCCTGCGGGGCATTTAAATTGTACTGGTTAAAACTGTTTTGTACAGCCGTTAATTCCTGTGCATAAGTTTTAACTATGCCCGATGCGGCAAGTAAAAAGGCAAAGCAAATGGTTTTTAAAGTTCTTTTCATTTCCAAAAGCTTGGTGGTGTAACGGTTCCGCGTGTGGTGCAATCAACACATTCAATATCTGAGCCTGTATGGCCTATAACAGTTCCAAACTTATTTGTAATTGCCTCAATTGGGATAAGCAAGCCTATAGCCCCCCGGTTAGCATTAAAATACTGGTTCTCCTGGTTTATAACAGTGTTGCCTTCAACTTTGGCTAAAAGAATGCTATCCGCTTCGCAATCATATGGGTAGGTTGGCACCCATGAATGGGGCAGTACGGTGTTATTTACAAATATCCTTTTGGTTTGAATGGTTGATGCGCTGATGTACCCAATAACCGGTTCGTTGGGGTTGGTAGTGCAATGGATATTCCCATCAATGGTTGAAGGCTGTACATCAAAAATGCTTCCCAGTTGCTCGGTATTCTTTTTCAAATTTGTCCAAAAGTTATAGGCATCGCTTGTCAAGGCATATTGGCTAACTAAAATGCTATAATCGGTTTCTATCTTTTCAGATGTTTGCGGTATGAATGTTATCGGCGCTTGTGTTATTACATCCTGCGAAAGTTTAGCAGATGAGCCCAATAATATACTGTTGGAAGCATCGTTGGCATAACAAAAATATACATATTGGGCTAATGTCCTGCTAATAACGGTGTCGCCGTTAGAAACATAATCAGATTCATACTTCGAATGAAATTCCCATGTTTCTGTAAAATCCCACCTGTAATATTTTGTATTATTGGCCGGGTCGTGCGTATTAAGGGTTATCGCCAAACCCGTGTTTTGTATCTGGTAGTTGATGGTATCAATCGGAGGGGTGATTTTGGGACTAACATAATCCGACAGGTAATCTTTTCCATCAGTAGTTTTTATATGCAGGCGGTATTGTTTGCCGGTACTAAGGTTTAGCGGCGCTGATGTATATACACCTGCTGAATTGCCAACAAATGAATAAGTGCTGTTGTCATTGCCCTCAACAGTAACCTGCGCGCCTGTAACCTTTGCTGATGAAACGGCGCTATCCAGCGCGACTGTACGGCTTAACCTGAACCTTGAAGAATCATTGCCGATATTTATTACACCTTCAACCACCAAATAGCCGGTGACAGATTTTATTGCCGGTGGATTATACGGTTTGGTGCAGCTTGTAATTATCAGTGCAATGGCACTAATAATGTATGGTATGGTATTAACTATCCTGTTTCTCATATCTTTCAAATGTTAAAAACGAATATTATAATTGATAAAAGGTATGGGTTTAGCAAAAATTGATAGCTGGTACCCGCTAATAATCCCACCCTGATCACTAAAATAAGTAGAGTATGCGTTAGCACGCCCTGTTAGGTTATAAACACCAACCGACCACGAATTATGAAACCGCTGGTGAACCTTATGATTACCTTCGATATTTATTGAAAAATCCGACCGGAAATAATCCGGTATGCGGTAAGCGTTCCTGTCGGTATAAAGTACACGTTCCGCGCCGCCATACTCATACTGGGCAACGGGTAGCGTTATAGGGCGGCCTGTACTGTATACTACGTTTAATGATATGCTGTAGCGATGCGTAAAACGATAATTGCCTGTAAAGTTAAAATCATTCGGCTTATCATAATTGGCAGGGTAGTAGTCACCGTTATTTATAAGCTCGCCTGCATTTGGGTCATCCTGCCGCAAAAAGGTGCGCGAATAGGTATAACTCATCCAGCCATTCAGTTTGCCTTCGGTTTTCTTGATTAAAAACTCTATCCCGTAGGCTTTTCCCTGCGTATTAATTACATCTTGTTCTATATGGTCATTTAACAGCAAGGTAGCGCCGCTTTTATAATCCAGGTAATTGCGGATCCGCTTATAGTACACCTCAACCGAGGTTTCTATAGTATTGGCCTGAGCATTTTTATACAGGCCTAATGATACCTGGTCGCCATGCTGGGGTTTAATATTAGGGTCGCTCAGTTTATATACATCAGTTGGGGATATGGCCGTTGAGTTTGACAGCAAATGAATGTATTGCGCCATGGTATTATAGCTCGCTTTCAATGACATATCGTCGTTAAGATTATACCTTACCGATGCCCTTATCTCGGGGTAGTGATACGAGTTAATAACCTGGCCTTTTTTATAAGTAGTGCTGTCCACTACATTTCCGGGTTCTTTGGGCAAATTAGGCGCGTAATTATCAACTGTTTGCGGGCCTAAGTAATCGTACAGCGAAAATCTCATCCCCAGGTCGATAGTAAGATCGGGGGTTACATCATATTTATCACCGAAATACAGGGCGCTTTCCAATGCCTGCTCCGCCGGAACAACGTCAGGCACAATTAGCGACGCGTTATTATAAGGCTCGAAATTGCCCGGATTTAATTTGTAGTAGATAGAGCTGAAACCAAAATCGACAGTGTTTTTACGGTTTAGATAATAGGTAAAATCGGCCTTAAGGTTTGATTGGTTAATATTGTAGTTGAGGTTATATCCGTTTATAGGTATCGCATCGCTTGATACCTGGTAATCATAACGGTCATACCCAACCAGTAAAACGCCAAATAGCTTATCATTAAAATTATGTTTCCATTTTATGTTCGCGTTTTTATTGCCGTAGCTATAAGTAGTATCGCTGTTTAATCTAAACGCGTCGTGACTCATATAGCCGGTTATATAGATGTTGTTTTTTTCATCTATCTGGTGGCTTATACCCAGGTTAAGATCATAAAACGAAGCCGAGCTATGTTTATAAGCCTCGGGCAGTAAACTAAGCAGCCAGTTGGAGTAGGAGGTACGCGCGCCTAAAATAAATGATGTTTTATCCTTTACAATAGGCCCCTCGATATTAAACCTGCTGGTTAATAAGCCAATACCTGCCGAACCTGTAATTATTTTCTTGTTCCCTTCCCTGTCTGTTACATCCAGTACCGATGATAAACGGCCTCCGTATTTTTCGGGTATACTGCTTTTGTATAATTCAACGTCCTTAACCATATCCGGATCAAAGGCCGAGAAAAACCCAAAAAAGTGCGATGGATTATAAATGGTAGCATCGTTTAGCAATATCAGGTTCTGATCTGCCGAGCCGCCACGTACATTAAAGCCTGTTGTAGCTTCGCCTACCGATTGCACACCCGGCAATGTTAAAACAACCCGCAAAATATCGGGTTCGCCAAAAATTGCAGGTACCTGTTTAATGCTCCTGATATCTAAGTGATTAACGCCCATTTCGGTGCTTCTTACATTGGCAACTTTATCGGCTGATATTTTTACTTCTTTTAACGAGTATACCTGTTCCTGCATTTCAATGTTCAACCTGCCATCGGTATATAAAATTATCTGCCTGCGGCTGTCTCTCATGCCTATGCCGTGAATGATAAGGGTTTGCCTGCCTTTGGGCAGTTTAATGGTGTAATACCCAAACTGATCTGTTGCTACACCGGTTTTTGTGTCGGCCACAAATATGGTAGCCCCAACTACTGATTCGCCCGATTTAATGTCTTTGATGTAGCCCGATAACGTAGCATTTCCCGGTTGAATGATATTTGTTTTCAGGCCAATTTCATACAGCTTATTTTCGGTTGTGGCCTCGGGTACCGGTTGCTCCTTGTCCGTATTAAAATCGTTGTTTGTGGTGGCGTTATTAGCCTGCACTGCGGCGCCCGGTTGTGGTTTAAAATATCCCGCTGCAAGCTGGGTGTGTATTTGCTTGCCACGGGTTAAAAATACCTGTAATTGCGATGGGATGATGGTATAACGATAGGGTGTGTTATTAAAAACCATGCCCAAAATCTTTTCCAAAGGCTGGTCACTTGCCTGTAAGGTTACTTTCAGACTGTCAAACTGTGCTGTATCGGCATAAAAATGATAACCGCTTTGAGCCTCCAGGTCATTTATGATCTGTTCGATCTTTGCCTGATTAAAATTTACGCTGACGGTTTTTTCAGTATTATTTTGTGCAGATAGCAACTTTACAACAAACAGGAAAATAATAGAAAGTAAGATTTTTTTCATGTTAGTTGGTTAAATGGTCATAATATGCGGCTATTTTGACCATAGCCTGTTCTTTCTGTTGCCTGAATTTTATTTTATTGCCCCTTATATATTGCTGCAATTCTTTCTTCCTGTCTTTTAAAACCTTTAAAAATGAACCCTGGCTGCTTACCGGGTAGTACTTCCCATCTTTATACAAATAATAATCTATCGATGGCGAAAAGTAAGAATCGATGGTGCCGCCGAAACCAGTGCTTGTTTGTATGCTTTTTGCCCTGTAGGCTAAAACCTCAATACTGCCACCATATAACTGGTCATAATACCCGGTATTAACCGAGGTGGTATTTGCAGGATCTTCTTCGATATATATAAAGTGATGATTGAGCAGGTCGAAGCTTTTTACTTTGCTTTTCAACAGTGCCATTTTTAAGGCGCTGTGATAAAGCTGGATGACGAGCAGGTCTTTATAGATATCATAAAGCATACTCACATTTTTGTATAAGTAGCCATCATACATCACCGAACCCAGGTTCCACGACGCATTATCCAGCACATAGGCATTGCCCTTTATTATGGGGTCATAAAAATCATATGCCATGCCGCTGTATAACCTCGATTGCGGGCCAACTGCATTGTAAAAATTATCTTCAGCATTAGCATACATTGCCGGGGCATGGGCCGAACTATCTACAGTAGTTTGCGCAATTGCAGGATTTGTTATAATAATAACAGCAAAGCAAAATAATATGGATGAAAGAAAGGTTTTTAACATTTAGGTAATGCTTGGTGACTGTAATTAAGTGATTTATAATCGATAATGCAAAAAAATAGTGCTTTGTATCAATATTTTTAACATAGTTTCGTTTTAGCAAATGCCGTTTTTGTTGATCGGGATTGATTTTTATGTTTTAACCATGAAAAAGGGGTGGTAAGTGTAAAACATACACTTCAAAAACCTGCCTGAAAATAATTAAAAATTAATAAATAATAGTAGCATTCATTTATCTTTAACAGGCAACAAAAACACAACGGAAAGCTAAAAATGAAAGCCTGTAATATATTATTGATTGTACTGTGTTTTGCCAATACCCGCCAGCCGGCCCGCAGCATAAGCAAGCATGTGGGGGTTATACTAAACCATGCCGACTCCATACCCGTTAATGCCACGAAGCTGATAAACTGTTACCCCGGTTTTATTGCCGGCTTTGCCAACAATCATATTATTTTTAAGGATAACAGTAAATTGATTTGGGACGATGGCGTAAAAAACAGATCAGCAAGCGAAGTGCTTAACGATCCGGACATAAAGGATATGTTTTTGCAACTATATAATAAAGGTATGCTAATTGCCAATCCCGCAAAGGGTTTTGATCCCGGCAGGATCCGGAATGAAAAGTTCTTTATGAAAATGTATGGTGCCGGTGAAAACTCGGTCAAACAAAACCTTACAACAATTACCTGGTGCCCTAGGCTGGTGCATCAGCAAATTACCGTAACAAAAGTTAATGGGGTTGATAAAAGGCTCATGCAAATATCAAAGGAGCTTGATGAGCATCCCGAATGGAAAAAATACCTGCTTAATATTGGCGGCACCTTTTTGTGGCGCAATATAAATGGTACCAGCCGCCACAGCATGCATAGCTTTGGAATGACCATTGATATCAATACCAAATACTCCGACTACTGGCAATGGGCCTGCAACTGTACCAAAGAAACTGCTGTAGTAAAATATCAGAATAAAATACCGCAGGGCATTGTTGATATTTTTGAGCGCAATGGTTTTATTTGGGGCGGCAAATGGTATCATTACGACACGATGCATTTCGAGTACCGCCCTGAATTATTATAAATAATTTTATTAGCATAGTTTTATCAACACTTCGCCAATACAAGTATAAAAGATTAAAAAGATTCCTAAATTTATCATTTATAAGCCATAAGCCGTTTCAAAGCAAATTATGAAATTAATAAAGCTATTTATCCTGATACTGATTGGTATTTGCCCGGTAATTAATGCCGGTGCGCAATCAGGTTCAGATAGCTTATTAAATGACCTGAATACTGCATTGGCTAATAAAGCTGTTTATGTAAAAAAGAAACAGGACGCTATAAGCAGCATAAAACTACAGCTAAATAAAGCAAGGACTGAAAATCAGAAGTACGCTGTTTATGAAGCGCTTTATCAACAATATAAATCATTTAATTACGATTCGGCATATACTTATGCCAAACAGTTGCAGGCAACCGCCGGCGCATTAAATAACCCATCGCTCATAGCATCATCAAAAATGAAGCTGGCATTCACACTGCTATCTTCGGGCTTATTTAAGGAAACCCTGGAAAACCTGAACAGTATTAACCTTGATGCCTTGCCCCAACAAGATAAAATAGATTACTACTTTTTAAAGGCACGCAGTTATTTCGATCTGTCGGACTATAACCGCAGCCCCGATTACACGGCTATTTATAACCCAAAGGGGATAAGCTGTATCGACTCGGGCCTGGTAGTGTGCAAGCCCGGTAGTTTTAGCTACCTTGAATTAAAGGGATTAAAAGACCTGCGTACGGGCGATAATGATGAGGGTATGAAAACATACATCGCATTATTAAAGTTTCCAAACCTGTCGGCGCATGATTTTGCTGTAAATGCCTGCTGCCTTAGTTATATATACCAGGAAAAGGGCCAGCCGGAAAAATCACTGGAGCTGCTGATAAAAGCTGCCATATCAGATATTCAATCGGCCACCAAAGAAACCGTTGCCAGTTTCCAGGTAGCCAATGTGCTATATAAAAAAGGTGATATTGCAAATGCTTACGTTTATATTAAACAGGCGATGGATGATGCTACCTTTTATGGTGCCTTACACCGCCAGGTACAAATAAGCAGCATACTGCCCATTATTGAGGCACAGTGGATAAACCAGATAGAGCACCAAAAAAAGCTGCTTTATACTTACTCCTTTATTATTACGCTGCTGGTTTTGTTTGTTGTTGTATTTGCGGTAATCATTTTCAGGCAATTGAAAAAACTGCGCATTGCCGATGATATTATTAAAGCGGCAAATATATCCCTGCAGGAAAATAACCTGGCGCTTGAAGAGCTGAACAGGAATTTAAGCACCGCCAACAAAATAAAAAATGAATATATAGGGTACTACTTTAATATCAACTCTATTTATATCGAGAAGCTGGAAAGCTTTCAAAAATCCATTGATAAAAAATTGAGCAGCAAGCGGTATGAAGATGCACAGGCCGCAGTTAAAAGCCTTAACCTTGAAAATGAACGCCAGTTGCTTTTTCATACGTTCGATAAAGTTTTCCTCCGGCTGTTCCCCGATTTCATCAATAAATTCAATGCGCTGTTTAACGCAGGCGAAGAAATATTGATCCCCGAGGGGCAACTGCTGAGTACCGAGCACCGTATATTTGCGCTGATCAGGATGGGTATTCATGATAATGACCGCATTGCTAAACTGCTGGGTTATTCGGTAAACACTATTTACTCCTACAAAAACCGCATAAAAACAAGGTCGTTTATCCCCAACGATGATTTTGAAGACCACATAATGCAGATAGAAGCGGTATAAAGCACTTTTTTTCAGTAATTTAAATCTATATTGGCTTAGGTTATTATTTAAATAAGTATCTCATTTACAGTATATTATATAAATATTACTTCAATATTTTCTATATTGGGGCTTGCCGCTGTTGTCTTTCATTTTTCATCCGCTTTCCTTTGATTCGGATTTGGCGCGAGAAACCAAATTCTGTTAAACCAATTTTAAACCATTAAATGAATGAAAAAGATCTACTTTTCAAGGTACATTTTCCTGCTTCTTTTTATTTGCTTGTCGGGCCTTGCAATGGCACAAACAAGTACAATAACAGGCCGGATAATTGATGAGGACAACCAGCCTCTGCCTGGTGCAACTGTAAACGTAAAAGGTACGCAAGCCAGTGCCGCTACAGATGCAAACGGGTATTTTAAATTAGCCAACGCGCCGGCGGGCCAGAAAGTGCTGGAAGTGCGGTTCATCGGCTACATCACAATCGACCAGCCAATAACCGTTAACGGCCCAACAACTGTTAACCTGCAAATGAAGTCGACGTCGAAGGAAATCACCGAAGTGGCGGTAATTGGCTACGGCTCCGTTAAAAAATCCGACGCTACAGGTGCTGTGGATGTGGTTACCTCCAAAGATTTTAACAAAGGCGCTGTAAATTCCATACAGGACGCTATCTCGGGCAAGCTGCCGGGTGTGGTTATCACATCAACCAGCGGTGCGCCGGGCCAAACATCTACCATCCGTATTCGTGGTACTACTTCAATTAATGCAAGTTCGGCACCATTAATTGTAATTGACGGTGTTCCGATAACTAACATTGGCCTGAACGGTACCGATAATATTTTAGGTACCATTAACCCTAATGATGTGGAAAACATCACCGTGCTAAAAGATGCATCGGCTACCGCCATTTACGGTTCAAGAGGGTCAAGCGGTGTGATTTTGATCACCACCAAACGCGGCACAAAAGATCTCACGGTTAACTATAACGTTACAGCCTCATTATCGGTAATACCAAAAGAGGTGCCTGTTTACACCGGCGACCAGTTTCGTGCTTTGATCAACTCGAGTTCAACCTTTAACGACCCTGCCACACAGCAGGCTGCCCAGGCACTACTTGGCACCGCTAACACCAACTGGCAAAATCTGATCTATCAAAAAGCTTTTGGCGATGACCATAACCTAAGTATAGCAGGCACTACCAAAAATATGCCATACCGTGTTTCTGTGGGATATGATGATGCCGACGGTGTACTAAAAACCTACAATTATCAACGTACAACTGTTGCTGTGGGCTTAGATCCAAGTTTATTTAACCATACCTTAAACATTCATATAAACCTTAAAGGCTTATATAACCTGAATGATTTTGCCGACCAAACAGCTATAGCCAACGCGGTTAATTACGACCCTACCCAGCCTGTTTACAATGGTAATACCCACTGGCGGGGTTACACTACATGGACAACCGGTGGCATTGCCGATATTAACGGACCTGGGGTAAGCCTGGCTCCAGGTAACCCTGTAGCACGTTTAAATGAAACGGACAACACTTCAACACAAAGAAGAAGTATTGGTAACATACAGCTTAATTATAAGATCCCTGGTGTCGACGGTCTTACTGCAAACGCTAACCTTGGTTATGATTATGCGTTAGCATTTGGCAAGAATAATGTTTTGGATAGCACACAGTGGGTATATTTGCCAATTGCTGGAGGAGGCCAAAAAATTTATTATAATACAGTTGACCGTAATATAGTAGCAGAGTATTACCTGAACTATAAAAAAGACCTGAAATCAATAAAGAGTGTTATTGATGCAACAGGTGGTTATTCTTACTCTGATTTTTATACCAATGGTAATACCATCCAATCAGATTACAACGAAACAACATTTAGCCCGCCACCTCAACCTTATAAAACAGATTATAAGCTGATCTCGTTTTTTGGCCGGTTCAATTACACCTTTGATGAGAAATACATACTTACAGGTACATTGAGGGATGACGGTACATCAAAATTTGCCCCTCAAAACCGTTGGGGAGTTTTCCCGGCAGCAGCATTTGCCTGGAAGATAAAGGACGAGGATTTCATGAAGGATAACACTGTTTTTTCTGACCTGAAACTTCGTTTAGGTTACGGTACCACAGGCCAGCAGGATTTAACAGCCAACGATAATTATCCTTACCAGGCTAATTATACTACCAGCGATAATGCGTCGAGGTACGAGTTTGGCAATACTTTTTATAATACATTGCGCCCCTCAGCCTATGATGCGGGCATAAAATGGGAATCAACCACAACTGCCAATATTGGGCTTGATTTCGGATTTTTCAATGACAGGTTAACCGGTAGTATTGATGTGTATCACAAAAAGACATCCAATTTACTTAACATAGTTAACGTGCCTGTATTAACAAATTTTGCTTCAACACTACTTGAAAACATTGGTAGCATGCAAAATAACGGAGCGGAATTAGCATTGAATGCCATTATAATTGACCAAAAAGACCTGCACTGGCAATTAGGCTATAACATAAGCTTTAATAAGAACAAAATTTTGAATTTAATTGGCTCAAACAAACCAGGGTTTATACAGCCAAACGGGAGTGCGACCATATCCGGATCAACATCAGGCGTTATACAAGCTGATGAGGTTGGTTACCCGATAAACTCATTCTACGTTTTCCAGCAGATCTATGATAAAAATGGAAAACCGATTGAAGATGGTTATGTGGATCGTAACGGCGACGGGCAGATCAATAGCTCCGACCTATACTTAGACCATAGCCCCGACCCAACCGTACTGATGGGCATCAACTCTGACATTGCTTACAAAAGGTTTGATTTCAGTTTTTCAGGCAGGGTAAGCCTTGGAAATTATGATTACAATAACGTTGCCGCCGGTAGCACTTATAATGGATTGTATTCATCATTGGGTTATCTGGCAAACCAAACCACTAATGCAAGCGTAACGCAATTTAAAACTGCGCTGATGACCACCCAATCTGATTATTATATACAAAATGCATCGTTCTTTAGAATGGACAATATGAACATAGGGTATAATTTTCCGGGCTATGTTAAAAACAAACTGAAATTACGCGTTAGCGCCGGTGTTCAAAACGTATTTGTTATTACCCCATATAAGGGCCTGGATCCTGAAATTTCAGGTGGTTTGGATAACAATTTCTTTCCGCGGGCACGTATTTACCAACTTGGGTTAAACGCAACTTTTTAAAAAAAATATTATGAAATTATTTAGATTATTAACAATTCAGGCAATCATGATAGTCGTGGTTGTAACATCCTGTACCAAGAAACTGGACACGGTACCAATTGATCCGTTGGTTACCACTTCGGGTACAGTATTTAATAATGCCCTGGCTTATAAACAAGCGCTGGCAAAGCTGTATGCTTCATTGGCCATATCGGGCCAGAATGTAGCATTTACCGAACCTGATGTTCAGGCGGCGGATCAGGGCACCGCCTGTTTCTTACGCGAATATTGGGCAGCAGAAGAAGTAACTACCGATGAATGTATCAATGCATGGGGCGATGGCGGCCTGGTGGAATATCACGGTGGTATCTGGTCTGATCAAAACCTGTATGTACAATTGATGTATGAAAGGATATTTGTAAACATTGCCTATTGCAATGAATATATCAGGGATGTAAATGCAAAATTATCATCACTGCCTTCAGGCATAACAGCTGCTACCGCTACACAATATGTAGCCGAAGCAAGGTTTTTAAGGGCATATTTTTACTACTGTGCCATGAATGAGTATGGTAATGTACCTTTCGCAACAGAAGCTGACCTGCCGGGTACATTCCTTCCAAAACAAATAGCAAGGGCTGCGTTGTTTAATTATATCGAGTCTGAACTTATTGCCATTCAACCTACGCTTGCCGATCCGGGCGCTAACGAATATGCACGGGTTGACAGGGCTGCTGACTGGGCCTTATTAAGCAGGATGTACCTTAACGCGCAGGTATTTACCGGCACTCAAAGATATACCGATTGTATCACTTACAGCAATAAGATCATCAATTCAGGCGTATACTCGCTGCATCCAAGCTACCAGGAGCTATTTTTAGCCGATAATAATGCTGACCGCGACGAAATTATAATGCCGATAGCAGAAGATGGTATCAGCACCGAAAGCTATGGTGATGTAACCTTTATTATTCATGCCGCAGTAGGTGGTTCAGAAGATGCCACCAATGAATTTGGTATTGCAACCGGCGGATGGGCCGGAAACAGGCTCACCACCACCTTTGTTAATAAAGTATTCCCCGATCCATCAGGAAATACCGACAAAAGGGCCATATTTTATACAGATGGCCAGGCATTGACCATAACTGCTCCAAACGTTTTTACA
>Ga0302300_1000689_pt1 | contig 22267 bp, 18 predicted proteins | sample III_Palsa_E1_1_FD_198756 | JGI IMG/M metagenome (GOLD analysis project Ga0302300, IMG submission 198756) | Peat permafrost microbial communities from Stordalen Mire near Abisko, Sweden - III_Palsa_E1_1 | ecosystem: Environmental > Terrestrial > Soil > Palsa > Peat permafrost | place: Sweden... | reverse complement strand
TACTACTGGTGTTACGGGTCCAAGTGGAGTTCAGGGTCCGACAGGTGCAACTGGATTACAGGGTTTTCAAGGTTCGACCGGATTGCAAGGATCTACTGGACCGACGGGAACGGCTGGAACGATAGGAGCAACGGGTGCATTATCACGATCATATGGTGAATTTTATGCATCTAGTTCATTAAGACAAATATTATTGAAAGCGACAACACCGCCGACGACTGGAGAATTTGTGACATTTCCAAATTCATTTGTTGGTGGCGGAATGGCACTGAACGCAGCAGAAAATGCTGTCATTTTACCTAATATTGGTACCTATCAGGCTGTTTACACGGTTAATGTGTCATCACCATTTTTTTTGAATAGTTATTCGCTATATGATTTTACTGGTGGATCGTATAATCTTCTACCAGAATCAATTGCTGGATATCAACAAGCACAAATTACTCATGAAACAATCTTTACGACGACTGCGGTTGGTGATCAAATTAGTTTAGCGAATAATAATTGGGCTAATACTGCAACATTGTATAGTACAGCATCAACAGTCACAATATTTGCTCATATTATGACACAAACAGTAGCAACAAATCCAATCACAATAACATCGGGTGCATTGAATTTATCTGCTTTACCATCATTAGCATCGACTCCAAATTCTGTTTATGTTTCTTTTTCATCATATGGTATTAATAAACCACAAACATTCACAATCACTGATACTATCGGTAATACGACGGCGTCATATACACTCATTAATATCAATAGTATGATTGTTGCAGGTAATTCACTAACGACAGTACTGTTTTACATTGATAGTATTAACACAACAACATCAAATTTCGCTGTTACTATTACTATTGGTGCCATCACGCCACAAATAGTTATCGATATCGATGTGACTGTGTTAATTAATACTTCATTTCCGTCATTTACAGGTAATTCGATGTTTCCTAGTGGAGCAGTAGTAACACCGAGTACTCCGTTCACGATACCAGCAACTGCAACCGCTGCGAATAATCAAATGGCATTAATGTGTGGAATAGTAGCTCAAACTCCGACCACTATTGTACCTCAACCAGTCACATCAGGTACTTTAACTGTTTACGACTCATTATCATCCGTTCTAGCTGGCACAACTGCATTTATGGCAGATACAATTACAACCAATATTATAACACAACCGGTAACAGAAACTGTGAATTCTTCATCAGGTCCAAGTGCAGTCAGTGCATCATATGTTGCTATTCTTGTTATCATTGGTACGATAACAACAAATATTTTTACACCTGATATCCCGAACGGCGCAGTCTTAACGATCGAAGAAATAAATTAATTTTATTAGATTCCTAGTGAAAATAATTTACTGCTATCATATAATAGATGCAGAATCAGAGTTTATGTCGTCGGTGTAATAAGTATTATATTGGTAAACCGAACGCATGTCCTCGGTGTACTATTTCAGGTAGTGTTACAGCGCAAGCAACCATAGATTGTCATAATTGTCAAAAATGTTATTTATGTGTACAAGGTCCTCAAGGATTTCCTGGTGCTACTGGTCCTCAAGGTTTTCAAGGAAGTACAGGATTAGCAGGTGATCCAGGTGCCACTGGTCTTCAAGGTTTTCAAGGTGCCACTGGTCCTCCAGGTGATGGTACTCCTGGTGCCACTGGTCTTCAAGGTGCCACTGGTGCAACTGGTATTGATGGATTCGTTGGAGCGACTGGATTAATGGGTATTAATGGTGATCCTGGTGCTACTGGTATCAAAGGATTTATTGGAGCGACCGGAGCTATTGGACGTCTCGGTGATTTTGGATTACAAGGTCCAACAGGCGCTACTGGATTTAATGGACCCACAGGCGCCACTGGTCCTATAGGTAATACTGGTGCCACTGGTTTTCAAGGCGCCACTGGGATTTTAGGTGATACTGGTGCTACTGGGTTTATTGGTTCACAAGGAGTACAGGGTAATACAGGTGGTACTGGTCTTATTGGAGAAACTGGTCCAACAGGATTAGAAGGACAAACAGGTAGTACTGGATTAAATGGTGCAACTGGCGCACAAGGTTCGATTGGTGAACAAGGCGCAACTGGTGTCACAGGTGCTCAAGGATCTACTGGTAGTATTGGTTCAAGTGGATTACAAGGTGCAACAGGTTTTCAAGGTGCTACTGGTGTTCAAGGAAGCACTGGAGCCACAGGAATAATTGGTTCACAAGGTTCTACTGGTCTAATCGGCACGACTGGTGTTCAGGGTTCTATTGGTGCGACTGGTGCGACTGGTTTTCAGGGAGCAACAGGTAGTATTGGTGATCAAGGACCGACTGGAATAATCGGAGCAACTGGTAGTACTGGATTACTTGGAGCTCCTGGCGGAACTGGATTGATCGGTGCCACTGGTTTACCTGGAGCAACAGGATTACTTGGAGGAACTGGAATTCAGGGAGCAACTGGTAGTATTGGTAATGTTGGAGAAATGGGTGCAACTGGTAGTACAGGTGCACAAGGGTTACCAGGTAGTACTGGTTTTATTGGTGCTCAAGGTGAAACTGGAGGTACTGGAGCGACGGGAAATAATGGTCCGACTGGTTTGACAGGTGCTACTGGTTTTCAAGGTCCCACTGGATTAACAGGTGCGACAGGTGTTGAAGGTCCGACTGGAATAATGGGAAATATTGGTAGTACTGGATTAACTGGTGCAACTGGAAATATTGGTGGTACTGGCGCACTAGGTTCTATTGGTGGTACTGGTTTGCAAGGTCCGACCGGTTTTCAAGGAGCGACAGGTGCAACTGGTTTTCAAGGAGCGACAGGCGCAACTGGTCCTGATGGTCTGATGGGAAGTACTGGTGCAACTGGTATACAAGGAGTGCCAGGAGGTACTGGTCTTCAGGGACCGACTGGAGTGATGGGATTGACTGGAGCGACAGGTGCACAAGGAGCGACAGGAAGTACTGGTGTTATGGGAGGTACAGGTCTGCAAGGAGCAATCGGTAGTACTGGTGTTGATGGTAATACTGGTGGTACTGGTCTTCAGGGTTCGACTGGTTTTGCTGGTGCGACTGGTAGTCAAGGTAGTACTGGAGCAGATGGTACTCAAGGATTGACAGGTAGTACTGGTGCAACAGGTGTGGTTGGTGGTACTGGTGTTCAAGGTGCATCTGGTAGTATTGGTAGTACAGGTGCACAAGGTTTTATTGGTAGTACTGGTGTTCAAGGAAATATGGGTGCTACGGGTGTTAATGGCAGTACTGGTGCAACGGGTTTGCAAGGTTCAACTGGTACAATGGGACAACAAGGATCGACTGGTATAACTGGAATAACTGGACCGACAGGTGCGACAGGTCTTGGTAATATTGGTGCAACTGGTGTTGGAGAAACAGGTGCAACTGGATTTCAGGGTGCAACTGGAAGTATTGGGATGCCTGGTGGTTCTGATATGACAGGAATGCAAGGAAATCAAGGACCAACTGGAATTCCGGGAGCAACTGGTGTTCAAGGTTTTACTGGAAGTACTGGTGCAATTGGTAATCAAGGTGCGACAGGTATTATTGGTAATACTGGATTGACGGGTGCTACTGGTCTCACTGGTCCTATTGGTGCGACAGGGTTAGTTGGTGCGACAGGGTTACCAGGTGCAACAGGTGCTAATGGAACAATTGGTGCAACGGGCGCAACAGGGTTAACTGGTAATCCTGGAGCGACGGGTATTGATGGAAATATTGGACCGACTGGAATAATGGGTAGTACAGGTGCAACAGGAATGACTGGAGCAACTGGAATAGCTGGTTTTCCTGGTGCAACTGGAGTAATTGGTTTAACTGGTGGAACTGGATTGCAGGGTGCGACTGGAAATATGGGTGCGACTGGAATAATTGGACAACAAGGTAATCAAGGATTGATAGGAAGTACTGGTCTTAGTTTACCTGGTGCGACTGGTATGAGTGGTCCAGTGGGTAATCAGGGAGCGACTGGATTACAAGGACCGACTGGAATAATTGGTCCGAGTGGATTTCAAGGTGGTACTGGAATAACTGGAGGAACGGGTGTTCAAGGAGTTATTGGTGCAACTGGTCCTGCTGGAAACCAAGGTGGGACTGGTCTTATTGGTGCCACTGGATTAATTGGTAATACTGGACCAAGTGGTAATATTGGAAGTACTGGACCACAAGGAAATACTGGAGGTACCGGACCACAAGGAAATATTGGTCCGACTGGATTCACAAATTTCGGACTACCGGGAGGAACTGGTCCTCAAGGTGCGACTGGGTTACCTGGTGCAACTGGTTTTATGGGTGCAACTGGTGCCACTGGTTTTAGTGGTGCCACTGGATTTGTTGGTGCTACTGGCTTTAATGGTGCGACAGGTTCATTGACGAGAACATTTATTGATGTGATAACACCATCAAATCAGACTGGTCAAGTGTTAGCACAGGCTGGGGCAACTGTTGGAACAGGGCAATTTGTGGTTTTTGCGCCAACACCAATTGATGCGAGTGGCATGACATTGAATGGAACGAATAATGGTGTTATCATTGCGAATGCTGGTACATATCAGGCATTGTATTCGGTTGCTGTGCAAACACCGACGACATTTAATAGTTTTATGTTGGTGAATGGTACAACTGTGATTCCTGGATCGGTTGTGGGAATGGGAACACAGGTACCCAGATTAACTGGAATGGCACAATTTGTGGCGAGTGCGGGTGCAGTTGTTAGTTTAGCAAATAATAATTGGCAAAGTACATCAACACTGTATTCTTCTGTTTCACCTGGTATTTCGGTGTTAACTTCCGGTGCTACTCCTTTTGGTGGTAATAATCCTATCATAACACTAACTTTGAATGTTAGTGCATTATCGGCACATGGAACTAATTCAGTTTATGTAACAGTATCAAGTTATGGAGGTAACGCTTATACCGTTTCAGATAATCAAGGAAATACATATATACTTATTAATAATGTCACTTCACCTTTGAGTGAAGCTCAAACTGCCATGTATTATTGCGATAATATTCAAGCCTCAGCATCATTCATCATTAGTTGTGCACTGACAAGTGGTGTTAACGCGCTGGCAGGTATTGAAGCAATTGTTTTAATCAATACCAATACACCTTCATATTCGACAAATTTTTCTTCAACAGGTGTAGCGAGCACGAGCCCTGTCGTCATTGGTTCAACATTCAGTGCGACGACTAGTCAGTTTGTTGTCGGAGGCGGGTTCATTACGACCGGTGCGACAACGGTTACTTTCACAAATGATGGATTAACAGTTATAAATTCAGCACATGCTACTGCTAATACCGTTATGGGTTATGTTTTTAATGGAACAGCAACTCCACCATCAAGTGCTTCACACTTATATGCTATACAAGTTGCTTATGCGCCTGCCGGTTCATCATTCGGTTATGCTTTCTTAACAGCCGTCGTTAATGGGATATCATCAACATATGGTACTAATAGTCCCAGTAGTGCAAGTATGACAATCGAACAAATACAATAAATTGAATTAAAAAATTAAAAAATTGACTTCTTAAAAAATTGACTTCTTAAAAAATTGACTTCTTAAAAAATTGACTTCAGAAAAAATTGATGTTTATTATAAATTAATACTAAACATCAAAATGTCCATCATCCTAAAAAATGACGACTCGATAAGCACTGATTATACTATACGTCATTATAGAGTCAATATTGACATGCCAGACAAATGTATTTGGGATATTCAAATACATAAAGCAAGTCTGACTATTAAAATAGATAATTGCGAAACGTATCAATATGAATACAAAATAATTGGCGTTTCTGATATTAGTGATTTAACATTGAAATTGGTAATTGATGTCAATAAAGTAAAAGATTTTGAAAAATTTTTAAAGGAAAAATACAAAAAAACTGAAACGATTGGATATTATGATGGCGAATACTTTCATTTTCCAGAAATAGAGCATCTCTTTGAGAAAAAGTTTGAGAAAAAGTTAATTACATTTGATTAAGTTTTTCATTAAAAATTGTTTGAATTCTGATGACTTCTTCTTGATACCTAAAAAATAAACTAACTGTGTATAAATTCAAATTATTTTTACGTAATCGTTCAGTTATTTGTTTCTTTGCTATCTTACGATTTGTTTCATATCTCTTATTTTTATATTTGTCATATTGCTTTCGACAATAAACGACGAATAACAATCCAATGACCATACAAATAAACTCGCAATTGACGTAATTCGCGATATTCGTATTCATTAGAATAATTAACACAATCATGATGCTAGTGTTTAATACTAGTTCTAACATTTGATACTTGAAACAAATATTTTAAATATCAAATTTTTCCAAAACAGAATGTCAAGAGAAACCATTTGTAGACGTAGTAACCTGTGGTAATCAGAATGATTCAAATTTTTCCCGAACCTTGAAGCAAGGTTTGCTATGCAAGACAGGATGTCGAGAGAAACAATGTGTAAGTGAAGTAACCTGTGTCAATTTACATTTTTTGTAAAACCTACGCTACATATAGAAATTAAATGGGATGTGCACCGGTAGGATATCAAGGTGAGAATAATAATGCACCCGAATTAGCACAATATGCTAATTTACCTATTGGAGGAACGTTTATGCATGAAGGCTATTGTGATAAAGTAGGGAGATATGGTGAAGATGGATTATCTGCATTCGGACCATTAAATTGCGGAACGAATGGTGAATTTGCATATGGTGGTGATTCGAATATTGGTTGTAATTGTTATGCATTATGTGGTAATTCATGTCGTCGTAAATTATGCAAACGTACTAAATACAGTGGAGATCCCTATCAATGTTGCAGTCGTGGTGGACCTGATTATTACACTGATAATGGTGTCATTAAAACCTGTGATCCAATTTATCGTCATGCTAGCTTAGCAGGAAAGAAGTGTGATCTTTCGATGCAGACATATTGTTCTGAAGGTGATAATTTATTCAATCAAACCTGTCGTAATTGGATTACTGCCACGACTGATGGCCAGAAGGTTGGAAATGGTTCAGTCGATGCAGTGTTATTTAGTGTCTGTAATAAAATGGAATATGAAGATCGACCAGAATGTGGTTGTATTGTCGCAGCGAAAAAATTAAAGAGAGATTTTCCGACGAGTAATGATATTCCGGTCCAATGTATGTACAATGATTGTGCGAATAATCCTCAGGCTTATAAGGCAAGCAGTCAAATGGGTGATTGTAATATTGTCCATTGTGAAATGAATATTGAAGATCTTGAAATCATTGCTGGTAATCCTTCAGAATTTAATGCAGACTTCGTTCAAGCATGCAGTAATACACAGGAAAACCCAAAACCCAGTACACCAGATACAGGAACCGGTACCGGAACCGGTGACAATAATACAGAAACAAAATCTTACTGGTGGATCTTCTGGCTTATTTTAGTGATTATCTTGCTAGCGGTTGGTTACTTTCTCTATCGTTATTTTTTCAGTGCGTCAAAAAGTAATATTGATATTAGTGGTAATCCACAAAATTTTGCTACAGTAAGTGTTTAGTATTTAATAAATTTTTCACAACCGGCAGAATGTCTTAATGTCGTTATATTTCTTTTCTTCCAATCAAATCCAGTTGTTTTTTCGCTCATGATGTAAATATCACCATGTGCTAAATTAAAGTCAATTGGTTCGGAAATTCTCTCACCATGCTGAAACCATAAAAAACGTAATTTCATTGTTGCACCCACTCTGATACCAACAACTTTTCTTCTTTCGGCATCACCATGATAACCAATGCCACATTTAGTGATATCATAGTAATAATTTCCTTCTGCTTTCAAATTCTCACCTTTTTCACCCAGAATTTCTTTCATTGTTTTCATGACTTGTTTGAGTAATGGTACTTCCTTAAAAGCAATGACAGTACCTTTACCGTTTTCATAATCGCCACGGACGTTGGCAATTAGGCTGGATTCTCCAGCATAATCAGGTTCTTGTCCAATTTTATCAAAACACAAATTGTATCTTGCTTTTTTATTGACGACACGTCCATACATAAATGCCTGAGTATCCTTTCTTAATTCCTTCTGTTCGTCATAAAAATCATCAGGATCAACAATGGTAGATAATCCATTCTTGACAACTAAGATAAAAGCATTATCACCATCTTCACCTAAATCATAAATAACTGTTTTCATACCTCTCTTCTTGAACCATTTACCTGCTTGTTTTAAATCTTGATGAGTAAAACCAGAATCTGCTAAGTCACCTATCTTCTGCATACCGGCATGATTTTCGGCACAATCACCTAATGTTATTGTAAAAGTCTCCATTTGATAAATAATTTATTCAAACTATTTATCAATTTTTTCATTCGACTTACCAGTCTTATGAAAAAATTACAAGTGGAAAGGCGAAAGCAAGTTTCGGAACACTTCAATTTTCTTGATGTAAAACAACCTTGGTGACCCATTTCGGTATTTGATCTTCATTTGATGATTGACAATTGATGTATCGTAATGTTTTGGGTATTTGTGACATTTTGAATGGTCTTGATGTTTTGAGATGGATTAATGATTTTGGTACATGAGTGATTCGAAAGAATTCTGAAGTTTCGAGCCATAATAGATTTGGTAATTTTGACAAATCAAATAATCCGCATGTAAATGAAAATTTTAAGAGTGATGGTGGTAAAATATCATTGATGATGACTGCATCACCTAATATTAATATCTGAAGTGATTCTGGAAATTTTTCAATAACATTGTTAAATCGTGCCCTGATTTTCATAAAGACGAGAGATGAAGGTAATTCTTTAATTGGTTTATTAAAATTGTATCCGAAATCAATATATTTTAATTTTGGTGTTATGATTATTAAATTATCAACTGAATAGTTAAAACCAAATGCAAAAACTAAATATTCGAGTGATGCTGGTAATTGACTCAAATCATTATCTAAAGAATAATGTATTTTTAAAAATTTCAAATTAGGTAAATTGGTTATTATTGGTGAATTTTTCAATTGATAAAAATAAATTAATGATTTTGGTAAATCATATTGATATATTTGATCGAAATCTGTATTACCACCATGATTGTAAATGTGAGTGATACCTTCAGGTAATGGTGATAATATTTTCGTACACAAAGTTCCAAAATGTATTTTCTTTTTGTCATGTGAAATTTTAAAATTTGTTGTTCCTTCAATTGTGAATGATTGATCAAGATTATAGTATATGAATTTTGAATTGCTAAAATTATATTGAATACAGTTCAGATGAGGTGTTGTCTTAAAATCGAAATTTTTGAAGTGAAATGTTGGTACAATTAATTTTTGTATATAATGATCATATCCAAGATATAATTTTTTTAATTTATTGGGTAGGGTATTAATGACATGAGTGTAAGATGATAGAATTATTAAATGTGTTAAGTTATCAGGTAAAAAATTAATTGGTTGATCGAAACTTGATCCTAAAATAAGACGTTGTAGAGATTGTGGCAAATTATTAATTGGTTGATTAAATGTGGCACCGGTACATAAATACTTGAGTGTTGAAGGCAAATGATCAATAATTTTATTATAAGGATTATACAATGTCAAAAAGAGTAATTTTGGTGGTAAATGATCAATTAAATGTGCTGATGTGAATGTATTAATGACAGCATATGACAATAATTTTGGTAATTCGCTTAATTGCATTTGTGCATACATTTTAGAAGTTGTCGCATGATATCGGAAACATGTTAAATTTGGTGGTAGACGAGTTTTACCTATTTTATAATTGAACACATGACGAAAACTAAATTTAACTTTATGATTAATTGGTTCATCGAATCCTGTATTTGTTAATATTTGAGTAACACAGAATTGTTTTGTCTTTATTTGATCAAGATTCAACACATTTTCAACAGTACATAGTTGTAATTGTGAAAGAAATCGTAACATGTGCAAGACACGACATGATTTATAGACATGTAATTTACGCGCATCGAGGTAATTGAGTATGTCAATGATTGATTCGAATGACAAATGATCCATTTATACTCAAAAGATCAATAGTGGTAAAATCAATTTTTCCGTGAGACTGTAAGTCGACAAGGAACAAATTGCAAATGGAACACTTCAATTTTTCCGTGAGACTGTAAGTCGACAAGGAACAAATTGCAAATGGAACACTTCAATTTTTCCGTGAGACCGTAAGTCGACAAGGAACAAATGGCAAGTGGAACACTTCAATTTTTCCGTGAGACCGTAAGTCGACAAAGAACAAATGGCAAGTGGAAAGGCGTAAGCAAATTTCGGAACACTTCAATTTTTTACACGTTAATGTAAAAAATTGATAAACTGATAATATATGTTTTTAGTAACAAAATGAATAACTATGATAGATACCACTTTCATAACTATGATAGATACCACCTTCATATGCTGAGAATGGATGCAATTTTAAGATCGACCAATGTTCGTATTGATACATCGCATTTATGTAGTGAAATTATAGAAAATGCAAAAATGAAAACGATCCTTTTTGGAGGTGGTGTGAAATTCAGACCTTGTGTTAAAAATGAAGAACCAATTGATATTTTTAAGAAAAAACTAATGGATGTCGAAGAATTCGGTTTTAACCAAAGCATGACAAGAAAAAAAAATCGAAATGAGTCCAAGTACAATATTGTTATCAATAAATTAATCAAATATCTTAATTACGAATGAGTACATGATTTAAATGACGATTATTGAATGACTAACTTTAACAATTTATTTGTCCGATTTTAATGACGACTTGAATAATTACTAACACGTCGGTCATATGGTTCATTAATTTTAATGGTGAGATGACCAGAACCACGGCAAACAGGACATATTGGTATCTTTAGATAATTAGAATAAATTAATTAAAGATAAATTTCATTAATTTTTTATGTCAAACCAATTCAATACTAGTCACCCATTTTGGAATTTCATTCTGATATTTTTTACGACATTTAATAGACTGAAGACTTTTTGGTATATCAGCCATGTAGAATGGTGCAAATGTTATTAAAGACACAAGATTCATTGGTAATGGAATAAAAATGACACATGTACCAGAATTAAATCTGAGTAATGAATCAGGCAAATATTGTGGTATTTTATTAAATTTATTTTTGTAAATTAATGTTTCTAGTCCTGATGGAAATTCATCAATATCATTATCAAAAACGTATCCTAAATTAATATATTTGACTAATGGTGGGAATTTTTGGACTGGTTGATCAAATGTACCAATGAATTTAATGTATTTCAAAATTGGTGTTGCTGTTACTAAATCACTAAAATTATGAATGTATTCAGTACAAACACTGAGATATTCTAATGACGCAGGTAAATGAGCTATATTAAATTTACTCCCATATCCGTACTTGATAAATTTAACATTTGGAATTGCAAATTTCATTTTGATTGTATTGATGAATTGACATGATAAGACAAGATAGGTAATTGTTGGTGGTAAATTTGGAAATAAAACAAATGTACGAGATGCATTAAATGTAACATGTGTTAAAGTTTGTGGAAGAACTTTTGGAAGCTGTTTACAATTCCGACCAAAACTAATTTTCTTTTTGTTTCTTGAAATCTTGAAATTATCAGTTTCATGAAAATAACACGATCGATCTAAATTCAAATAATCATCAAATCCTAATTCAATATATTTCAATAATGGTGGAAATTGACATGCCATCGAAAAATGATTCAGAACATGATGATTGAAAAAACTTGTATTAAAATTATCACATCGAAATTGCAAATATTTCAATGATGTTGGCAGATGTTTAATCAGAACACTATATTTATTCGAACCAAAAATGATTCGCTCGATATTATCATGTAGATGATTAATTGACTGGTTAAATAAGGTCCCAAATTGAATGTATTTGAGAGTAACTGGTAATTTATCAATTGGTTTGTTAAAGTGATTACGAAAAACGAGATATTTGATTTTCGTCTTTGTTAAATTAATGGATTGATTGAAATTATTTCCAAAAAACAAATATTCTAGGGTGCTCGGTAATGGACAAAGTGGTTTATTGTAGTAATAACCTAAATGTAAATAAATTAATTTCTTGGGTAGTTTGTTAATGGTGCGATTAAAAGCGAGTCGAAATCGTAAGTAGCGAATTGAATCAGGTAGAAAATCAATGTTCTGATTAAAATATGAACCAAATGTAATATGCGTCAGTGTGTGCGGTAATTTAATATGGTTGTAAAAAGAAGAGAAGATATTCCAGAATCTTAGTTTACGTATCTGTGAATTGAAATCATCATGAGTAACTAATTTGTGAATATGGTAATTAGATTTAGAATTATTGTGTGCGACGACATTATGTATATGACAAGTTCTTAATTTGATAAAAAGTCTGAGCAAATAATAAATTTTCGATGATGATAAAACAAATAATTTATTTCTATGATTGATGTATGGTAAAATTTCAAGAAGACAATCATAATGAATATGATTCATTATCTAATGATAACGAATAATATTTTTGTGATATAATTATTGTCACTTTCAGAATCCTAAAAATGTCAGTTCTAAATCAACTTGTGGTACATATTTTCGATCGAATTTATTAATGTTAATTTCAATCGAATATTTCTTTCCAATCATAATAGTAGCGACCAATAACCGAACCACTTCCGATGATGTACTATTCTTCGCAAAATAATATCGATCGATTTCATTTTTGTATTTATCCATTTGCGGATAAAATTCATTCATTTTAGCAATGACATTATTTTTTAGTTCAATAATATTTGGTAAATACAGATGATTGTAAATTTTATTAATTTTTACTAAATTGTCATTATGAGAGAGAGACATTCGATCGTCATCATTAAGGTAGATTTGATGGTGATCAATAAAACGCTTGATAATGTGAATTGCTTTTGATATGACATGTACTGACATATCGACATTCTGGACTGATTGTGAAAAAATAATACATTCATTACCAAATGTCGAAGGATTAAATTTAATTTCATATTTCTTATCAAATTTAAGATCATAAATGACAGAACGAATCTTCTTTTGTAACAATACTTGTGCTTGGGTACTAAGATGCAGAAACGGAACATGAAATAACTTCACTTTTTTCTTTGTGACATAAGTTACCTCACTCTTTCTCTTCTTTTCAATAACAGGTAACTCATCATAATTGATACTGGGTAAAGGAAACAGACTGTTATAAATCATACTAATGGGTGGTAACTTATCGAATTTCTGAGATCTATAAAAATCGACTTTTTGCAAAATGATATTACGTTCTTCATCAACTGATATTTCGGGTCTAACATCAATCATCGAAAAAATATGCTGTCCGGTAAATTTTTTAAGAAAAATGTCGCCCATGATTTGACTAACTTTATATTAGTGTAGGTTAATATATCAATTTTTTACACTGGGTATGTAAACGTTAATATATCAATTTTTTCTTGAGACAGCATATCGAAAGAAACAAAATGTAGTCAGAATGACTCAATTTTTTCTCGAGACAGCATGTCGGTCATAGACATGACCGATTTCCATGTCCATGGAAAATCGAAAGAAACAAAGTGTAGTCAGAATGACTCAATTTTTTTACACTAAAAGTGTGCAGAATGTCGGTCATAGACATGACCGATTTCCATGTCCATGGAAAATCGAAAGAAACAAAATGTAGTCAGAATAACGTAATTTTTTTGTAATTGATTATTATAAAAAAATTAAATGTAGACAACGTCACAGAAAAAATCCTTATTAATGTGTGAAATGTCGATTTTATGATGAACTTTGATTTGTTTAATTTGTTTGAAACTATTTATTTCAACTGTTGATCCAGCATCAATGATGATTGTTTCTAATGTATCAGTGATGAGATTATCTGTTAAATGACAACCGCTGATATGTAAAATTTTCATATTTTTTGGTGGTTTATTTTCATTGTTTTTGTTGTTGTAGCATTTAAATTCATTGACACTGACATGTGATAAATCAAATGATAATACATTGACATACAAACGATCGATGTCATAATTTTGTAATATCAAATTATCAGTTGTTAAATGATGATGGCAATAAATGTACAGGTCATCAATATTTTGACTTAATACTGTAATTTTAGTAAAAGTATTTGTTACCAAAGTAACATCTTGTAATGCAGGATAATTTCCGATAATAAAATCACCGTCAGTTCCATAATAAATTAATTTTTTTGTTGTTTTTGGAATTCTGGAATATGTCGAAATATCTTCATTGTATGATGTTTGATCTTTTGTGAAAAGAGATAAATATTGACAATAAGATATTTTTTTAACATGCAAAAATGGCACACAAATATATCCTAATTCACCATTTTTTACAAGTGGAATAACAAGATTGCTATTTCCTGTTGGTTGTAAAATAATTTCTAGTTCGTTTAATTCACTGTATTGTTTCAGAAAATGTGAAGTGAATATTGTCGCTCTCCAAATAATATTAATATCAACAATATAGATTGAAACGTCTTTCGCGTGTGGGAAATAAAAATTAGAACCAACATCAGGAATATTGTACAATAAAATATCGATTTTTTTGAGATATTTGTTTTCAATGTTTATAAACACATTTGATTTGATATGAATACTAAGACGTTCTAAACATGTCATTTCTGCAATTTGTTCTAATCCATCAATAGTATTAGTAATATGCAATTCGAGTAATTTCAATTGTTTTGGTAGCTCACCACGACAATTGTAACCATGATAATTGACAACGTTATCCGGTATTTGAATAACAGAATCTCTCATATCAAAAAGGGCAAGAGTTTTTAGATTGATCATCTCAAGAAAATTTGGAATATTGTATTTATTCAAAGAGAATTGTAATATTTCGATCATTATTTCGTTAATATTCAAATTGTATTTAGGACCATTATGTGTGTTATTCATAACTCTTAACGTCATCAAATTATATTTCTGATCAAAAATAATGTTATTTGCTCTTAAAGTAATCACTGTATTCGGAATAAAACTGACAACATCATTTGATTTAATTGTCAAATGTTTCAAATAAGGTAATTCATTATCAAAAAACGCGGCGACATTGTATGGTATGATTCCGTTATTTGGAACCATATTTTTCCATTTTTCATAATTGTGATCGGATAATTTATCATAAATGACATTATCAAGAACTAATGACTGAATTTTTGGTATTTTGTATTTCTTATTAATTCTGGGAAGCACATGAAAAACATCTTGAAGAGGTAAACCAAGAAATGCGTTAATGTCAGGTACCTCATTGTCAACACCTTCGTGTGGATGGAAGATAATTGGCATAATCGGTAACTTATTTGAGTAAGCTTGACAAATAATCGTGTTATGATGATGCACATAAATATTTTGAACGCGTTTGTTGATTCTTGAAAATCGTATGATTGATTTCAGTTCATAAAGATAACAAAAAATCATACAAATAATCTCGACAGGAAGCTTGTCAAACATTTATCTGAATTATTATACCATAAATAAGATAAACGTGAAATCAATTTTTTCTAGAGACTGAAAGTCGATTAAAATATTTTGTTTTCGAAAGAAATAAATTGCAATTTTGTTGTCAGAAGAAATTCAATTTTTTAGGAAAGTGGGAAATCATGTTGTTGTGATGTTCTTCTCCATCTTGGTATGACGTCTATTTTCAGAAGAACACTGACAGCAAATTGTGCTTCATCAAACAGATTGGCTGGATAATTAGGTAAATTTAATTTAATTTGTCTAGCAATATTATCATCAATATTAATTTCTAATGGTGCCTCGCGTTCAATGTATTCCTCATAGATATGTTGTGCTTTTTCGGAAGTTTGAAATATTTTGTATGATTCAACATCTTGATAAAATAATACATTTTCTGTAACTAAATTGGCAATACAATGTGAGACAAATGATTCATAATCCGAACCTGTTAGAATAGCAGAAATATCAATATCTGATCCGCCTTGTGATGTTTTCTTATTTGTTTTTTTCTTGTACAAAATAATAACGGGCAACATCAAGTTACTGAATAAAATAACAACTGTTGCATACAAGTAAAGATATTGGAAAGCAAAAGGTAATTTATCGGTTAAGAAAAAGAAAAGACAAATGACAGCTGGTAAAATTAAAATCAATGTTGTCACTATTTCTAATCGAATGGAGTGTGGATCATTAACATCTCTGATTTTTAAACCAATGAAAATAATGGGAAGAAAATAAAAGATTTGTATGATGGTAAAGGGAAAGATGGAATAACGCTGACAATCACCAAGCAGTGTAAAATTGTATTGGAAGCAAAAGTAGATGCCTAATTGAACAATAGAAGCAATTGCTATGATCAGTAATTTGACACGAACAGAATAAAAATATCGTAATTTCCATTTCCAAGAATGATGACCTTGTGATCTTGAAACCATCATTTTGTTTAATTCTGACCGAACTATCAGTCCAGGTATACCAAGATATAATGGCAATATACATGTCGGTAAAGCAAGTGAATAAATACAATTGAGGACAATACAAAAATTAATTGATGGGACCAACAATGAAGTGGCCACTAACACTGATGAAATAAAAACATAGAGTTGTGTCATAACAATAATAACAATTGATCGATGTGCGAAAAATTCTGAATTGCGCTTTTGACACATTAGGTACATATGAAGGGCAAGTAAAATGAGCCATGGTATAAACGCGAGTAAGATAACTAACATTTATAGTGAGGCGAAGAAAAGATTAGTGTGAGTGGTTGGACAAATCACATGTAAAATTAATGACGTTCGGAAGAATGACTTTCTGGTAAATATCAGCCTTACGATCTAGGACAGTATCACATTCAGCACAGACGACGAAGAGATATTTTTCGAAATATGATTCGGCATATTTAATTCGACAATCATCATTAGGACAAATGTAAATGTTATCTGTTGTATGAATAAAATTTTCATTGATGGTCATCCAATAAACGGCATTAAATCGTTTCACAATATCATATATTTTTTTCTGTCTATGAAAATCGGTCTCGATAATAAATCCAATAGCTGTTTTGTTAAAATTAAGAAATAATTTGACATCTCGGTTACTTTTACATTCCATTTGATATAATAGGTATTTTAATTTCAGAATCATTTTTTTTATTGACCATTATTATATTTTTGATATAATTGTTTTCAGTCAGTAATAATTTCTCACTCCAAAATAAGATGGAATTTACGAACACAACATATGCAATTTTGATCCTTTTGGTTCTGATTGTTATTTGGTATTTCTGGTATAATCGTAGCTCGACCGATGCACAGAAAAATTTGTTGGCCGGTGCCTATAATGTCGGTGTTGCTCATGGTATGCGTCAAGCAGGACAAGTTCCGCAAAGTTGAATTATCTCTTAACAAATATTACAAAATTAATAATGTTAATAGATGGTCCAGTATTTATCTCTTCAAAAAATCTTCAAAAAAGAGATATGATGGTTATTTGTGATTATCTTCAGAATGAATTGAGAAAAGGCTATAAATTTATTCCTGATAAAGAGGGAATTGTGATGAGCGATTGGTTAGGTAAGCAAGATAAGATGGTGAAAAAAATTAAATTTTTGAATCAAAATACATCATTTCATGATGATGTTATTGATCTTAATTTATGGAATGAGTCATTTGATGTTCTTTGTCAGAAAGAGACAAAAATACAATCATATTTGTATACGAGTGATGATGCACCAGAATGGACACAAGACGAAATAACAAAATTGGAAAAATGTTTTCATAAAATTGGATTGATTAAATTTTCTTTGGAATGAAAAAAAATTTAATGAGTCATTGCCATTTCTTCAAAGCTATTGATGAAACAATCGAATGAGATCTTCTTGTACATAGCACTGAGTTGTGAGAACAGATCCTTGTAATCAATAGCAATAAGAGAAGCAGACAAAATACTATCACCATCATAAGTATTAGTGATATGACAAACATCAATAAATGCCTTAACAACATCATACTTTCTCAAGTTTTTCGGACATTGTTTAATTATTCCAGGATCTTTCTGAATCATCATGATGAACTGCTCCTGAGAATAAACTTGAGAACAGTCCATGACAACTATGTAGGAATTTTAATCAAAATAAACAATAGGTGATACACTTTTCAATTTTTTTCGGTCGAGAATGAAAAATGGTGACATCATATCTGTTTTGAATTTAGTTACGTATGTCAAATCTAAGGTTTCCGAAACCGTGCAGTTTATGATTGTTAATGATTTTAATGTGTCGATAATCATGATTGGAGTAATAATGACATTTTCCAATATTAATTTAGTATATTTATTTGGTAGATTGTATGTTGTTTTCTTGTTTCCTGATAAGGTAAACATATTTGTATTTAATTTTGATAGATCACAATCACAATCTATGAGAGTTATCCGGTTAATATGTTTATTTTTCATGTCTAAAGTTATTTTAGAATTTTGAGAGCGAATTAACAGAAATTCAATTTTGGGACATATTATTTTGATATTTTTGAGTGAGTAGATAGATAATCGTTCAATTGTTGGTAAATCAAATAAAATATGATTGACATTTCGTGTAATGGCACCATTATTCCATTTAAAATTTGTTTCGAGACAATAATGAACAGATTTTTCTGTGATTAAATTAATGTCAGAATGAAAAGACCAACTATCTATTGTCAAATTAGGAAAGAAAAAAATATCGGATGAGTGATTAATTTTGACATCAATACTAACATGATTTAATTCAGTATATTTTTCCATCATTCTTAAAAAACCATTGAATTTTTTTTGACAGCCATTATTTAATTCAAAAGCAACACTTCTTAATGATGGAAAATCAAAATGGCAATCACACATTTCTAACGATTGGATGATAATAATTAATTTTTTGATATATTTATTCGATAGATAAATTGTCTCACATTTTGAAACAGTTAATTTGAGAGTTTTCAGATTAACTAATGACTTGAGATCATCATTAAAATAAATTTGAGAATTGACGATTAATTCTAAATGTTGGAGAGTATTGGGGAGAGCACAACTATATTTGTCGATTTCCAAGTGTGTTAGAGAACTTGGTATTGTCGATAATATATTTTGTGATATCGCAATAAACTTTGCATTTTGGCATGTCAATAACGTTTCAAGATGACATAAATCCTGACGATTTACTATATTGTCAATCGAACTCATGAAGGCACATAAATATTTAATTTTTGGATCGAGTGTGATTTTACAGTTAATGCTCGAAACGGTTAATTTCAATAATGACCAATGTGTTATTTTTTGCATGTTCATGCTAGTCGTCTCCAAAATCGTCACAGTTTTCGGTAATGCAACATTTGTGACTTCACATGTTATTTTTGTTAGATTTGGGAAGACATTAATATTAAAATCAGCATCTGACAAAGTATGAATGCGAATATGTTTAACTGATATTAATACTCGAGAAGAAAATGATTTAATAACAAGGTATTTTTCTTTGATGACACGATATAAATCATTCGCTGTTATCAATTCCTTGTCTTTGTAAAAAAATTTATTGACAGTATTCAATTTGTCGTATTTTGTTGCATACCTGATATTCGGATGTTCACGATAAACGGTATAATTCACTTTGTTGACTAAAGCAAAATTTTTGACATCTGATAATTCATCTAAGTATTGAAAAATGATATCAATAATTTCTTGAGGTAAATCAACCCATTTTGTCATTAATTAGTTTATGAAAATAAATTAATTAATCAAATTTTTCCTGAACCTTGAAGCAAGGTTTGCTAGAGCAAGACAGTAGGTCGAAAGAAACAATTTGTAAACGTAGTAACCTGTGGCAATTAGACTGATTCAAATTTTTCCTGAACCTTGAAGCAAGGTTTGCTAGAGCAAGACTGTCAAGTCGAAAGAAACAATTTGAAATGCGAAAGTAAGTTTCAGTAAACGTAGTAACCTGTGGTAATTAGACTGATTCTAATTTTTTCTCGCATGTATTATTCACAATTAACAAATTAAGATCAATTCTCTGATGATAACTGAGCTTCTTAACATTTAACAAATCATATCTATCTGAAACACATGATCCACGTAACAGTTTTAATGTCTGTAGTAAAGGATGTATCATGTATTGTTTTAAATAAGTATTTATTAGAGTCAAATGAGTATACATTTTTGGTAATCGACCTTTGAAGGTTGTGTTTCTGTAAGATATCATAACGAGAGTTTCACATATGACTTCTGATACGTCAAGATGAGATGAATTATTAAGAAAGAGTAAAATTAATTTTTTTGATGGTAATTTCTTAAAATTAATTTTATTGTCTAAAAATGATAATTGTAAATATTTTAAATGAGGTAAATCGAAATCATAATTTATCTTTTTCTTAGAACTTAAAACGAGATTCTCCGTTGTTGGGGAAAGATTAATTTTCGAACTATCATGATCGCCATAGATACTGGCAATTAAGTTGGATTCTCCAGCATAATGTATTTGTGACAAATGTGCTGTAATGATATTAATAGCACTATCACAGTGAACATTTTTAATAAGGACATTTCGAGCATCAATTAACGTTATTTGAGTCTCAGGTTTACGTAAAATAGATAATTCATCCAATTTATGATATTGGTTAATAATGTTGTTTGTCAAAAGTTCGTTGTTCTTGAAATGTGATAATGAAAAGGTCAATGATTTTGCATTTGGAAAATTAAATTTTGAAAATTTACAAGTATCACTGAGAAAAACAATTGATACTTTGATAACAGAAGAATTTTCAAGACAAATATAACAATATGTATCTACATTTATTTTTAGATTTTTTAATTTATGGCAACATGATAATTGTACCAAATCATCACATGCTTCTCGTGGAGTTGTCTCTGAAATAGAAATTGTTAGATCTTCAATATTTGGTGGTAGAATTCCACAACAATTGTAACAATCTAGTTTTTTTAATGATTGTGGTAGTCGCAAGACATAATCAGCGGGTAAAAAACGAATATCAAGATGAGTCAATTTGTGCATTTGACTCAAATCAGGTATTAAGTAATGATCGAATCGTAATTCGAGATGTTCAATAATATTAGGATTGACATTGGGGTTGATTTTATGTCCGGTGTATTTGAAAAAAATCATGTCTTTACTGTATGTGATGACAAATTTTTTGAGATCAACTATTTTATTAAAAACGATCGCTCTTGCTGTTATTTTTTTTATAGTTGGTATAATTTCATTGAAAATGATATCATGATTGATAATTATTTCTTGTAATTTGGGTAATTTTGCAAAAAAATCTGCATAATCAATGGCCATTTTGGCATTAAGTAAACTTAACCATCTATAATTTCTAATGTCAGTTGGATCAACAACTAATGTTTTTATTTTATGACGTAGATATTCTCGATCAATGTCAATATTAATGATAGATCGTACATGCTGATTAATTTTCTTGCTTTCATCACTACCTATTTTGATAGATAATGGTAACCGAAACAAATCTGTTTTCTGAAAACAAATACTCGATTGCTTATAAAATGAATAGAAATATTTGGTTATCTGATACAATGATATGATACTTGGATCATCCAAATAGGAATAGATAATAAGTATAACATCATCTGGTAACTTATCAAGCATTACTTAGAATAATGTTTTAATAATTCATTTTTCAACTATTTAATGACGATTTCATGACGATTTCATGACGATTTCATGACGATTTCATGACGATTTCATGACGATTTCATGACGATTTCATGACGATTTCATGACGATTTCATGACGATTTCATGACGATTTCATGACGATTTGGTGACTATTTTGGCGATTACTGTAGCGATTACTGTAGCGATTACTGTAGTGATTACTGTAGAGATTACTTGGGCGAATACTGTGGCGATTACTTTGGCGAATACTGTGGCGATTACTTTGGCGATTACTTTGGCGATTACTTTGGCGATTACTTTGGCGATTACTTTGGCGATTACTTTGGCGATTACTTTGGCGATTACTTTGGCGATTACTTTGGCGATTACTTTGGCGATTACTTGGACGATTACTTGGACGATTACTTGGACGATTACTTGGACGATTACTTGGACGAATACTGTGGCGATTAATTGGGCGATTAATTGGGCGATTAATTGGGCGATTAATTGGGCGATTAATTGGGCGATTATCTTAGTGATAATTGCATAATTAATTATTTGACTAATTAAATGATGGTAAATCTATTCTCACTATATAGTTAATATTATTATTAA